>OGNM01001316.1_pt1 | contig 11023 bp, 5 predicted proteins | sample 1573441 | NCBI WGS metagenome assembly OGNM01 (sample SAMEA2581915, study PRJEB24529) | metagenome | biome: Human gut stool | place: China | collected 2011
CTTATGTACCGCTACGCTCTGCGACAGAGCGCGAGCGTGCCGCGTTTCTTATACCTTGCCAAGGGCTACGGGGATTTGATAGCATTTCTTTACTAACTTTCCATTTACTTCAGTACCACTTTATCCAGATGCCAGATCTCATCCACATACTGCTGGATGGTTCTGTCGGAGGTAAACTTGCCAGAGCAAGCCACGTTCAGGATCGCGCTCTTAGCCCAGTTGTCTTCGTCGCGGTAAGCGGCTTCTACTCTCTTCTGTGCCTCTGCGTAGGACTTGAAGTCCTTGAGGATGAAGTAGGTGTCTGCCTTGGCGGTGCACTGGGTATTCAGCAGAGAGTTGTACAGCGGACGGAACAGCTCGGGATCTCCCGGTGCAAAGGTTCCGTTGATCAGCTGCATCAGTACCTTGCGGACATCCTGATCATTGTTGAAGATCTCCATGGGGTAATATCCTCCATGGTTCTCATAATTGATAACTTCCTGTGCGGACAGACCGAAGATAAAGGCATTCTCTTCGCCCACTTCTTCTACGATCTCCACGTTGGCACCGTCCATGGTTCCCAGAGTCAGGGCACCGTTCAGCATGAACTTCATGTTACCGGTACCGGACGCTTCCTTACTTGCGGTAGAAATCTGCTCGGAGACATCTGCTGCCGCAAAGATGATCTCTGCGTTGGATACGTTGTAGTTCTCGATAAATACAACCTTGATCTTGCCATTGATGGCGGGATCGTTGTTCACCACATCCGCTACGGAGTTGATCAGCTTGATGGTCAGCTTTGCATTGCGGTAACCGGCTGCTGCCTTTGCACCGAAGATAAAGGTTCTGGGGTAGAAATCCAGTTCCGGATGTTCCTTCAGTTCGTTATACAGGTGCATTACATGCAGAATATTGAGCAGCTGTCTCTTGTACTCATGCAGACGCTTTACCTGTACATCGAAGATGGATCTGGGATCTACTTCGATACCGTTGTGCTCCAGAATATATTTTGCCAGACGTACTTTGTTCTGGTACTTGATGTTCATGAATTCCTGTTGTGCCTTCTTGTCATCCGCATATACCTTCAGGCGGGAGATCTGAGGCAGATCGGTGATCCAGTCGTCACCTACGTGAGCCGTTACCCAGTCAGCTAACAGCGGGTTCGCATGCAGCAGGAAACGTCTCTGGGTGATACCGTTGGTCTTATTGTTGAAACGCTCCGGGAACATCTCATAGAAGTCCTTCAGCTCCTGCTTCTCCAGGATCTCGGTATGCAGTCTTGCCACACCGTTGACAGAGTAGCCGGAGACGATTGCCATATTTGCCATCTTCACCTGTCCGTCGTAGATGATCGCCATCTTGCGGATCTTCTCCTGTACATCCACGCCTGGTACATTGCTGTACTTCTGCTGAATGTCTATGATAAATCTGCGGTTGATCTCTTCCACAATCTGGTAGATTCTCGGAAGCAGTCTGGAGAACAGTTCGATGGGCCATTTCTCCAATGCTTCCGCCATAATGGTATGGTTGGTGTAAGCGCAGGTCTTGGTGGTGATCTCCCATGCTTCTTCCCAGGTCAGATAATAATCATCCATCAGCACACGCATCAACTCTGCGATTGCTACAGTAGGATGGGTATCGTTCAGCTGGAACGTAACCTTCTCATAGAACTTATGGATATCATCATGCTTTCTCATGTACTTCTCTACAGCTTCCTGTACAGATGCGGAGATGAAGAAGTACTGCTGCTTCAGACGCAGCTCTTTACCTGCATAGTGATTGTCGTTGGGATACAGAACCTCTACGATATTACGGGCCAGATTCTCCTGCTCTACCGCCTTCTGGTAGTCACCCTTGTCAAAAGAATCCAGCTGGAAGCACTCTACAGGCTCCGCATCCCAGATACGCAGGGTGTTTACAATGCCATTGCCATAACCCACGATGGGGAAATCAAACGGAACCGCCTTAACGGACTGATAGCCCTCCTGGGTAAATACGTTTCTGCCATTCTCATCGGTATGAACGCTTACATAGCCGCCGAATTTAACCATTTTCGCATACTCAGGTCTGCGCAGTTCAAAAGGATTGCCGTTCATCAGCCAGTTATCGGGAACCTCTACCTGATAACCGTCGCGGATTTCCTGCTTGAACATGCCATAACGATAACGGATACCGCAGCCGTATGCGGGATATCCCAGCGTTGCCAGGGAATCCAGGAAACATGCTGCCAGACGTCCCAGACCACCGTTCCCCAGTGCCGCATCCGGCTCCTGGTCTTCGATCAGGTTCAGATCCAGTCCCAGTTCTTCCAAAGCTTCTGCTACGGGCTTATATGCCTTTAAGTTGATCAGGTTATTACCCAGTGCTCTTCCCATCAGGAACTCCATGGACATGTAGTAGACCATCTTGGGATCTTCCTTCTCATATGCCTTCTGGGTCTCCATCCAGTTCTCTACGATACGATCCTTGATCGCATAAGATACTGCCTGGAAGATCTGCTGTGCATCTGCTTCTTCCAGATTCTTACGATACAGGGTGCGCACATTATATTCCACACTTCTCTTGAAGAGCTCCTTGTCGAACTCTTTTGCCTTTACCGGCCTCTCGCTGGCTGCTACTGATTTTTTCACCTGTGTTCTCCTCTCCATTGCCTCTCCGGTACTGTACTCTTCTCAAGATATTCCGCACCGGATAGCGTTATGATTTCATCCATATTCTTAACCAAATACAGGTAATATTATAACAAACTTCCATGCGCATTCCAACTGTTTTCGCCGGTTTTCGTAAGTTTTCGTAAGTTTCGTAAATGTTTTTCCGAAACAGAAAAGATTCCGCGGTCCTCCCCGTTGGGAAAACCACAGAATCTCTTTATTCTGGCATTTTATTGCAGAACTTTTATACTCTCTCCACAGCGATCACTGCGTTCTCGCCATTGATGTTCCATTCCTTGGATACGGCATATTCCGCACCGCTTGTCAGTTCGTCTGCCAGAACCTTTCCGATGATGGCGTCTTTGTTCTTCCGGGCGATCTCGGACAGCCTGTCGTTGCCGTTGATGGATACGCGGATGTGATCAGTCACTTCGAAGCCGCTCTCCTTACGCATGGTCTGGATCTTGCTGATGATCTCGTATACGAAGCCTTCCTCTACCAGTTCCGGTGTCAGGTTGGTATCCAGCACAACGGTCATCTTATTGTCCTCCTGAGATACATAGCCTTCCTTCTGTGCCATGTCGATCAGCAGATCGTCCTTGGTCAGTTCCACAGCCACACCGTCTACATCGAACTTTAATGCGCCGTCTGCATTCAGTTCATCCATGGCTGCGTTGCCGTCCAGTGCAGCCAGGTGCTTCTGGATGCCGCCTAACTGTTTGCCATATTTAGGTCCTACGGTACGCAGCTGAGGCTTGAAGGTATAGGAAGTAAAGTCACGTACGTCATCGGTGAATACCACTTCCTTGACGTTTAACTCATCCTCAATGATCTCCTGGTAGAACTCACTTAAGGTGAAATCTGCCTTGATATACATTCTGCTGATGGGCTGACGGTTCTTGATGGCAGCCTCGTTACGGCACGCGCGTCCCATAACGACAGCATCCAGTACATCCTCCATATCCTCTTCCAGCTTCTTGTCGATGTGATCCTTGTTGACTACAGGGAAGTCACACAGATGGATACTCTCGGGAGCGGATGCATCATTGCTTCTTACCAGATTCTGGTAAATATCCTCGGTCATGAAGGGGATCATGGGCGCTGCTGCCTTACAGATGGTCACCAGTGCGGTGTACAGCGTCATGTAAGCATTGATCTTATCCTGCTCCATGCCCTTTGCCCAGAAACGCTCACGGCTGCGTCTTACATACCAGTTACTCATCTCATCGACGAAGTCCTGCAAAGCCTTGGCAGCCTCAGGGATACGGTACTGATCCAGATTGCTGTCTACCTCAGCTACGGTAGAATTCAGCTTGGACAGCAGCCACTTATCCATTACGGGCAGTTTGTCGTATTCCAGTGTATATTTGGAAGCGTCAAAATTGTCAATATTCGCATACAGTACGAAGAATGCGTAGGTGTTCCACAGAGTACCCATGAACTTACGCTGTCCTTCCTGTACGGCCTTGCCGGAGAATCTCTTCGGCAGCCAGGGTGCGGAACTGGTGTAGAAATACCAACGGATGGCATCTGCACCGTAGGTCTCCAGTGCGTTGAAAGGATCTACCGCATTGCCCTTACTCTTACTCATCTTCTGGCCGTTCTCATCCTGTACGTGGCCCATAACGATAACGTTCTTGTAAGGAGCCTTGTTGAAGAGCAGGGTGGACTCTGCCAACAGTGAATAGAACCATCCCCGGGTCTGGTCCACTGCCTCGGAGATAAAGTTGGCAGGGAACTGCTGCTCGAACAGTTCCTTATTCTCAAACGGGTAATGATGCTGTGCGAAAGGCATTGCTCCGGAATCGAACCAACAGTCGATAACCTCGGGTACACGCTTCATCTGCCTGCCGCACTCGGGGCAGGTGATGGTGATCTCGTCGATATATGGACGATGGAATTCTACGGTCTTCGCCTTCTCATTGCCGCTCATCTTGTACAACTCTTCACGGCTGCCGATGGAATGCTGGTGTCCGCATTCGCACTCCCAGATATTTAACGGAGTACCCCAGTAACGGTTACGGGATACGCCCCAGTCCTGAATATTCTCCAGCCAGTTGCCGAAACGGCCTTCACCGATGGAAGCGGGGATCCAGTTGATAGTCTTGTTGTTGCGTACCAGATCATCCTTCACAGCGGTCATCTTGATGAACCAGGACTCTCTTGCATAGTAGATCAGCGGAGTATCACATCTCCAGCAGAAAGGATAATCATGCTCGAACTTCGGTGCATCGAACAGCTTGCCCTCTGCGTCCAGATCCTTTAATACCAGAGGATCTGCATCCTTTACAAATTTACCGGCATAAGGAGTCTCTGCGGTCAGGTCACCCTTGCCGTCTACGAACTGTACGAAAGGCAGCTCATAGTTACGTCCGATACGGCTGTCGTCTTCACCGAAAGCAGGAGCGATATGAACGATACCGGTACCATCGGTCATGGTTACATAATCATCGCAGGTCACGAAATGTGCCTTTTTCTTCTGCTTCTCAGCGGCATCTCCCGCACACTTGTACAGAGGCTCATACTCCTTGTACTCCAGATCCTTACCAACATAAGTCTCCAGTACTTCGTATGCTGCTTTACCTTCTTCTGCCAGGCCGCCCAGTACCTTGTCTGCCAATGCCTTTGCAATATAATAGGTATAACCGTCAGCAGCCTTCACCTTCAGGTAGGTCTCCTCCGGATTCACGCACAGTGCAACGTTGGAAGGAAGGGTCCAGGGAGTGGTGGTCCATGCCAGGAAATATGCATCCTCGCCCTTTACCTTGAAACGTACGATAGCGGAGCGCTCTTTGACTGCCTTATAGCCCTGTGCCACTTCGTGACTGGACAGCGGGGTTCCGCAGCGAGGGCAGTAGGGAACAATCTTGAAGCCCTTGTACAACAGACCCTTGTCCCAGATGGTCTTCAGTGCCCACCACTCGGACTCGATGAAATTGTCATCATAGGTAACATAAGGGTTATCCATGTCCGCCCAGAAACCAACGGTACGGGAGAAATCTTCCCACATTCCCTTATATTTCCAGACGCTCTCTTTACATTTGTCGATGAAAGGTGCCAGACCGTATTCCTCGATCTGCTCCTTGCCGTCCAGACCCAGCATCTTCTCGACTTCCAGTTCTACGGGAAGTCCGTGAGTATCCCAGCCGGCCTTACGGGGAACCATATATCCCTTCATGGTACGGTATCTGGGGATCATATCCTTGATGGTACGGGTCTCTACATGACCGATGTGAGGCTTACCGTTAGCGGTAGGCGGTCCGTCGTAGAAGGTATAGGTTTCGCCTTCCTTACGATGCTCCATACTTTTTTTGAAAAGGTCAATGTCATGGGAGGCTTTATCGACTGCTTTCTCGCGGTCTACAAAATTCAGGCTTGTGGGTACCTGCTTGTACATACTGTGCTTCCTTTCTTTTCTTATTACAGCATCATACTATTCAGCGCCTCATTCACAAAATCGCATCTTCGATGCTTTCCTGAATAGTATCAAAAAAGCCCCGTCCTGTAACAGGACGAAGCTCATGCATTCGTTAACCACCTCTTACAACATACTTCCTATTATATAGGAGTGATATGCTTCCCTGTAACGGCGGGATTCCGTTCAGAACTACTGACCTGGGCTTTTGTTCTGACAGCTCAGAAGTGATTTTCACGATTCCCTTACTCGCACCGATCTCTCACCATCACCGGTTCGCTTTGCCTTTCTGCGGAAAAGTTACTCTCTTCGTCAATGCATTTTTGATATACCGCTATTATATATCTCATTTTTTTGCGTTGTCAAGCCGGATGTTGAGATTTGCTTATAAAGCTTTTCTTTCTTGCTTTTCCGACATTTATTTCATATAATATTTTTATACTTTAATGTGTACCGATCTTATCGGAAGGGGCAGGGAATTCTATGGAAAATACACAGAAAAAAAGCAGCGGTAAAATATCATATACTCTGCAGATCATCGGACTGCTTCCTTTACTGGCGCTGGGAATTGCGATGTTGTTTTTCACTTCCCAATGGTTCACAAAAACTATGTATCAGGAAGTGGAACGTGAATTGTATGATGCCACGAAAAGTGCCACTACACTTCTGAACGCTGCCTATCCCGGCGATTATCACCTGGAGGGAGATGTTGCTTATCTTCTGTATAAAGGAGAGACGGATATCACCAGGGACTATTCTCTTCTGGATCAGTTCAAAGAGGATACCGGACTGGACATCACCCTGTTCTATCAGGATACCCGCATTCTGACGACCCTGTATAATGCCCAGGGCGAACGCATCGTCGGTTCCGGTGCTCCCGATATTGTGATCCGGGATGTTTTGAACACCGGCGAAAACCATTTCTACACTCATACCCTCATTAACGGCAAAGCTTATTTTTCCTACTATATACCTCTGCGCAATCAGGACGGCAGCGTCGTCGGAATGCTTTTTGTGGGCAGACCCAGTGAAACAGTCTCCCTATCCATTCAGAATTACGTCTATCCGCTGACGTGGCTGATCATCGGTTTTGTGGCTCTCGTATCTGTCTGCATCTATTTTTACACCAGAAGATTCGTGGCTGTATTACTCCATATTCACAGCTTCCTGTCGGAGGTAGCCTCCGGGAATCTGAACGCCACACTGGATCATTCCGTAACAAAACGCAGTGATGAATTAGGTGATATCGGTCGCTGTGCCCTGTCCATGCAGCGCTCTCTTCGTACCATGATCGAGCAGGATGCCCTGACCGAGCTGTACAACCGACGCAGCGGGGAAAAAAAGCTGCGCCAGATCTTCGAGGAAGCCCAATCTTCCCGCCATTCTTTTGCGCTCGCCATCGGAGATATTGACTTTTTCAAAAAGGTTAACGATACCTACGGTCATGAATGCGGGGATGCCGTACTGAAAAATGTTTCTGCCCTGCTGAAGCAGCATATGTGGCGCCGTGGCTTTACCGCGCGTTGGGGTGGTGAGGAATTTCTACTGGTGTTTGAAAATGTAGATCTTGCAGAAGCACGGAAACAACTGGAGCTTCTCATGGACAAAATCCACGAACTGGATACACTCTACGAGGGGCAACACGTGAAGATAAATATGACCTTCGGACTGGTCTGTGAGTCTGACAAAGATGTTCATACATTATTAAAAGAAGCTGATGAGAAATTATATATCGGTAAGACAAACGGTCGTAACCAGGTGGTATCTTAACCCGGTTACGACCGTTTCTTATTTGTTTCTGATTTTGTTATCTTTAACCTTGCAGGCAGTCCGGATTCAACAGGAAATCATAAATATTGATTGTCAGAATACCATATTCATCATAATATGGCTGCACAATATCTTTTGTAATGACAATTTTCTTAAAAGAGTCATCAATCTTCCGGAACGGTCGGATTTCCTGCGTCCGCTTTGCTTCATCCGGAAGAGAATATGCCGATTGAATGTAATATCTGACAGAACCAAGATTGCAGACAAAATCCACTTCCAGCTGCCTGCGGTTTACCTTTCCTTCCAAATCTTTTTCTGCGATAGGGACAACACCTACATCCACACTATATCCCCGCATCCGGAGTTCGTTATAGATTACATTTTCCATGGAATGTGTCTGCTCCAACTGCCGGAAATTAATTCTGGCATTCCGAAGCCCCAAATCAGAAAAATAATATTTCTTAGGAGTCTCTATATATGACTTTCCCTTAATATCATAACGCTGTGCTGACTCTATCAAAAAAGAATCTTCAAAGTAATCCAGATATTTCTTTATGGTTGCAGAAGTAATTTTAGATTTCTTCACGGTTTTAAAAGTGTTCTTTAGTTTTTCCGGATTGGTCAACGAACCGATCGCAGAGGAAAGAATATTTAGCAGATCTTCCAATTCCCCAATATTCTTTATACGATTCCGTTTCGTAATATCACGGATATAAATTTCGTTAAATAAATTCTGCAGCGCTGTTGCCTTATCCCCGGCACCATCCCGCAGAACCACTAATGGAATTCCACCGTAAAGCATATATTCAGATAACCCGGTATATTTATCTCCGTTATAAACAGACATAAATTCAGCAAAGCTGAGAGGGTACATATGAATTTCATCACCCCTGCCTGCAAATTCCGTAGCAATGTCCTTTGACAACAGTTTTGCGTTACTTCCCGTCACAAACACATCAATATTCTCTTTGCGAAGGTATCCATTCAAAACAGCCTCAAAACAATCCAGCATCTGAATTTCATCCAACAGCAGATAATATATTCCCTCTCCTGTAGTTTTCGACCGGATATATGCCATAAATTTCTCCGGATCCGCACCCCTCTTTTCCTTCTCGATCTGAATAAGACTTTCGCCGATCAGGTAAAGATCATCCGCAGAATCAAAGGCAAACCGTATGATATGGTCTGCTTCCACACCGGAATCCAGCAAATGATGATAGAAAATGTTATTCAGCAGATAAGACTTACCACATCTTCGAATACCGGTAATCACCTTGATTAATCCATTGCTCTTTCTTTTTATTAACTTTTCCAAATAGAAATCTCTGCGAATATCCATATATTTTCTCCCTGGAATAGATTTTTGCAACTGGTTGCACTTTTCTATTCTATTATATGGATAATTTAACTGAAAATCAATATACTTGCTTCATTTTTGGAAAAGATTATTGTTCCATCTGTCTGCCCAGGAAGCCCGCCGCAGACAGAGCCAGTTTCTGCTCCACTTCTCCCATTTTGCTCTTCCCGTCATTTTCCAACAGGATCACACTTCCGATGATGTCCCCTTCGCAGATGATCGGCGTGATCAGCTGCCAGGCATAGTCCACGGCAATGTCTTCCGCAATGTTGACATAGTTGCGGTCTCCTTTTGCGGCAATCACAGTCTCTCTGTTATTGACCTTCTCTTCCAGTTGACGGCTCACGGATTTATTTAACAGCTGCTTACAGCCTCCTGAGACGGCGATGAACTGGTCTCTGTCCGCGATCAGTGTGGCATGTCCCGACACCTGTGCCAGGCTCTCCGCATACTGTTTGGCAAATGTGGTCATCTCTCCGATAGGGGAATATTTTTTCAGGATGACCTGCCCCTCTCTGTCGGTGAATATCTCCAGCGGATCACTCTCTCTGATGTGTAACGTGCGGCGGATCTCCTTCGGGATCACGATGCGTCCCAGGTCATCTATTCTTCTTACAATTCCGGTTGCTTTCATCATTTTTTCCTCCATGATATATTGCGTAAGATAAATCATCATCTCGCATTACTAATCATTAACGTTGCAGTTAGTATGCGAAATGCAGGAAAAAATATACTTTAAATTGCCAGATACACCGTCATTCAGCAGCGCCATTGCTGGCTTATATTTATAGCAGTTCTGTATTTTCCCTCAGAATGATTGTTTTATATTAAAATTAAAATGCATCCATTCAATTTTTACTCTTGCATGATCGAATTTTTCCATTCTCAATCAGACTGTTTCGTACTGTATTTTCCTTATTTCTATGTTACACTTATTCTGTTTACGACAATTTTTTATGGGAGAGTTTAAACTATGAATCACAAAAAGAATAACAGAAGCTCATTTTCCGGCAAGATCGGTTTCGTCCTGTCGGCAGCCGGTGCCTCGGTAGGTCTGGGCAATATCTGGCGTTTCCCGTATCTGGCAGCCAAATACGGCGGTGGTATCTTTCTGCTGATCTATATTATCCTGGCGCTGACTTTCGGTTATACCATGATCGTGGCAGAGACATCACTGGGACGCATGACAGGCAAAAGCCCCGTAGGTGCCTTTCATACCTTCGGAAAGTCCAAATGGCTGTCCTTCGGTGGATGGATCAACGCTATTATTCCTATTCTGATCGTTCCTTATTATTCCGTCATCGGCGGATGGGTGATCAAATATCTGGTGGAATATGCCAAGGGTCACGGACATGATCTGGCAGCAGACGGTTATTTTTCCACGTTTATTTCCAATGGTGTCTCTACAGAGCTGTGCTTTATCGTATTCACTCTGTGTACTCTGGGAATCATCTACGCCGGTGTCCGCAACGGTATCGAGCGCGTATCCCGCATTATGATGCCGATCCTGGTAGTGCTCTCCGTGGTCATCACAGTCTATTCTGTTACCAGACCGGGAGCACTGAGCGGCGTGAAGTATTTCCTGATCCCGAATCCTGCGAATTTCTCCTGGATGACCGTCGTAGCTGCCATGGGACAGATGTTCTACTCTCTGTCCATTGCCATGGGTATTCTCATCACCTTCGGCTCTTATATGAAAAAAGATGTCTCCATTGAAGGTTCCACGAAAAATGTGGAGATCTTTGATACTGCCATCGCGATCATGGCAGGTCTCATGATCATTCCTGCCGTCTTTGCCTTCTCCGGCGGAAATCCGGATAGATCGGAAGAGCGTCGTGTAGGGGAAGAGTG
>OGNM01001323.1_pt1 | contig 10977 bp, 8 predicted proteins | sample 1573441 | NCBI WGS metagenome assembly OGNM01 (sample SAMEA2581915, study PRJEB24529) | metagenome | biome: Human gut stool | place: China | collected 2011
CGGCAAAGCAGCATTTTCCCGTCCTCCATGTGACCTGCCCCTATTGCGGAACAACCATGTCGGGAGAAGTTCATAAAACAGCGGAGGCGTTTTCATATATTGGCGAAATCAGAGATGGACGAGAACCTTATTTCGGGTTGGAACTATGGTTTTTGACTTCATTTCAGGGAAAACCTGTATGGGCACTCAACCGAGAACATCTTGCCTATCTGATCGGCTATCTCAGCGCCGACCTGCGGGAAAAGCCCTTGGGAAGCTCCCAAAAGACTCAGGCCGACCATCTCCCCACCTTCATGAAAACCGCAAAGAACCGGGAGCGGATCGTGAAGCTGCTGAGGCAAATGCAGGAGAAATGAGGATGGAACAGAAAGTAATTTACAACGGCCAAATTCTTACTCTGACTCACTTTTGGGCAACGGGAGAGCCTTGCCTGTGGATCACCGACCCACAGCAGATCGAGATGCCCAAAATGGAGTTTGTGGGAGGCCACCCGGACGAATACTGCATTTTCCTGAAAAATCTGACGGAAACAGAACTGGCACAGATCACATCTCTGGACGGCGCTCCACTGGATGTGAAAGAAGAACTAAGCGACATCGAATGAGGAGAACACTATGAAAGACCTTTGCCAATACGGAAACCGACCGGAGGACGAATGGGAAATCTTGCCCTGGATACCTGACCCGCGTCCGCCCTTCAAAATCTGGGTGAAGCCGGAGCAGATTGCGCCATTCTTTCTCATTCCCCACCACCCCTATGCGCTCTCCCTTCTGCTGAAGATCAGTGACGGGTTCCGGACAGAAGAATTCTGCCGGCTGGGACTGACCGGCAGCAGCGGAGACTGGGAACGGCTGGTCCGGAGCGTGATCCGGGAGTTTGAGGAAAATAACAGCGGCGTGGATCTGTTTCACTTCGACTCTGACGAGGATGTGTTCTGCGTGTACTCCCAATACATCGACGATTTGATGCTACTGTCCAAAATGATCCGGGCGGCCTGTGACAATGAAAAAACGATGGGGACTTATCTGGGTATAGGTGAGGTGGAAGATGAGAAATAAGGAGCAGGAGATGGCATGGCGAAAAGTAATAGAAGCCTGCATGGAGGATGTGAAACACCACTTCGATGACATCCAGCAGGCCATTGAGTTTGGCTGCTACATCCAGCCGGACAACTACTTTGTGTCCTACATCTTTGCCACGGACTCGCAATTAGAGACGGCGCGGCAGAGCGGCCTGACGGAACAGATCAATTCCTATCACAGAGAGCAGCTGATAAAGAGTCATTACCCCATTGAGGGAATCAAGGACTGCACCTTTGCCTCACAGGAGGAATGTGACCGGGAATTTGGCGGGAATTGGTATTACTATTTCAAATGATACGATGAAGGGATCGAGATGATCGAGTACATCAAGCTCTTTTGGGCGGGCGCACCAGAGGGTGAACCATCGGTCATCCTCTATGAAGTGGATACCGAAAATGAGCGGCTGGCCCTCCGCTCCATTGACATCTTTGCGGATGGCCGCACCCGCAACATCCCTGACCTTTACGACGGTGTCATCGAGATCACGCCGATCCCCACCGTGGAGGAATTGAACGCCCATGTCTGGGGCGAGGAATTCCACGCCTGCATCATAGAGCAGGCGGAATTTGAGGCCATCTGGGAAACTCACACCTATGATGGAGCGTTAAAATAGCCAGGAGGAGACACTATGAACAAACCTATAAAAGCCAAAAATCTGCCGTTGTTCTCCATCATTGACCTGAACCAGCTGCGCCGGGAAAACCATCTGGAGGGCACAGAAGTGACAGACTTTTTCACGGCAAGGGATGGAAAAGTCTATCTTCTCATGGAACAGCCGTCCGAAACACAGGGTAAGGACTGGCTCAGCACTCCTTCCACCTATACCGCAGTGGAAATCCAGCTGGATTGGGCGGAACAGCGGGTGCTGGAAACGACGCTGTTTCCTCTTGGCCTCTTGAAGTTCCAGTTTCATTATTTGCGGCCCGCAGGTGATCACTTCCTCCTGCTGGGGGCAAGATGCGCCTATCGGGAAAACGGCCCCGACCAGAACGCCTGGATCGTCAGCCGGGACGGAGCTGTGCTGTCCCGTTTCTGCCTGGGGGATGGCATTCAAGACTGTGTGGTAAAAAAAGATGGCACCATCATTACCAGCTACTTTGACGAAGGTGTATTTGGTAATTACGGTTGGGATGAACCTCTGGGTGCTTGCGGCCTGATTGCATGGACATCGGAGGGAACTCCTCTCTGGAAGAATGAGAACTATTCCATCTATGACTGCTACGCCATCAGCCTGGACGAAGAAGAAAACCTGTGGTTTTATTATTACGATGAATTCCGGCTGGTGCGGACGAACTTCAAAGAGGACTTTGTATTTGAACTGCCAATCGAAGGAAGCGGAGCTTTTTCTGTTGCCCCGTCCGGCAATACCTTCCTGTTTCAAGGCGGATACCAGCAACGGGATAAATTCTACTTCCTTACCGCTCATGGTGATCACCTTGGGAAAAAACAGGAGGCTATTCCCACCTGTGACGGAAACAAGGTCGCTGTGGAGCAGTGCAGCCTGCTTCGCAGCCGGATGTTGTTCCTTGGAAAAGATGGTGTGCTCTATGGAGGTATTTGGGGGAGCGATGGCCAATGAAACAGTCTGATATTTATACCGAGGCTCTGACCTGTCTGCGCTCCATCCTTCTGGCAGACCATCCAGAGTTCCAAAACTGGATCGACTGGTTGGAGCGGGACATTCAGGACTGGAACCAGCGGCGGGAGGTTGCCCACCATCTTCGGGCATACGGAGGTATGGGCTCGTTCAACGACCTGCCCAGTATGCGTGGAAATCACGACTATATTTTCGGCTTTCTCAAGTCCGTGTGCTATGCCTTCGGCCATCTTTATGGCAAACGGGAAGGCATTTCTCCGGAGGCATTGATGGAGGAGTGCCTGCACGATGTAGAGCAGGCAGCCTATCACCCCCATAAGGCACTGAACCAAGCCATTGCCCAGCACTTGATGCAGGGCGATTTACAGGAAAACCTGGATAGGCTGTAGGAGGACTTGTTATGAACAAAAGACTATTCCGCACCCAATTCAATCAAATGGACACCACCGAGAAGCAGACACTGATGGAAAGCCTGGCTGCTCGTTATAATATGACCTTTCTTGATCTACATACTTTTGACCGCTGGGGCCAGAGCAGCACCACCGGCATATTCGAAAAAGATGGCCGGAAGTTTGTCTTTGTTCCCGGCGATACCGTCACCCTGGGCTGGGAGCAGTTTGCCGTGGGACTGAATCAGGAGAGCCGGGAGGAATTGGAGTATCTGTTCCGAGAATGGGAAATGGAGCGGGACCCGGAGGAGATGATTCGGGAAAGCATGGCTCCTGTTCGGCAGGCGGCCATTGGACCCATGCTGGTGGGCCGGGAGCTGGAGGAAATTAACTGGGAGCCAGTCAAAATGGATGATCCCAGACTGACTGTCCACCCTGACTGGCTGAAGGAATTCCGTGATTTTGCCTGGAGTGACAGCAGCAGTCTTACCTTGCACCAGTCGGCCCGCATAGAACGGACGGAAGATGGATTTCAGACCTGGATCTATAACCGCACAGACTACGATGAACTTCTTACCGGGCTGGAAAAGCAGGGGCTTTCGCTGCCCACAGCAGATGAGTGGGCCTACCTGTGCGGCGGTGGTTGCCAAACCTTGTTCCCCTGGGGAGATGGGTTAGACTACTCCATGCGTCTGCACTGGTTTGAGAACATGGATGAGGATGAGAACCGGCCCTATGACATGGAGGAACCCAACTTCTTCGGCCTGTCCATCGCCTACGATCCCTATATGCGGGAAGTGGTGCAGGCTGATAGGCTTACCACCTGCGGCGGTGACGGCGGATGCAATATCTGCGGTGGGCTGGGCCCATTTCTCGGTTTCCTACCCTGTTCGCCCCACTGTAAGCCAGAAGTGCAGGAGGACAATGAACTAAACGGAGATTATGACTTTTATCGGCCTATCATTCGGCTGGAGAACCATGATTGACAATAGAAGCTTGATACAAAATAAAGAAAGAGAGGTGCCGACATGGGAGCATGGGGCATAAAAGCATTAGAGCGTGACGAAGGGCTGGATGTACTGGACATCCTCAAAAATGAATATGTACCGGAGCATCCGGTAATGGATCTGGGCGAGATGATCGAACTGATGAAAGAGGAAGTCATGCTGGGAGCTGACTTCTCACAAATCGACTTCCTCTTTGACAATACTGCGATGGCTCTGGCGGAGCTGTATTTCCAATGGAAGGATAACAGCAAACTGGACTACGATCATGAAGAAGCTATATGGGATAAAGTCACCGGTTTCACAGCATCCAAAGAAGCCCTTGCTTTCCTGCTGCGGCAGCTCACCGACATCAAAAACGAGGTGCCGGACGAGGACGGCATCCGTGAGATTGTGGATCTTTGGAAGAACGAGGACAGCGGTGAGATCGCTCCTGCGTGGTTGGAACACTTGAATCAGCTCATTGATCGACTGGATTCAGAACAGGAGGCACGACAAATGTATATCAAAAAATACTGGGGCAACTTTATTGGCGGTTCCGATGACAGTCTGAACCTTGTGGCATTTTTAGAGGATCAGAAAAAGGAGGAGATCCCCCTCAGCGAGATTTTCGCCAAGATTGGTCTGGACAAGCAGAACTGGGACTTCCGCCAGACCGTGGAGTATCTGGAGTTTACACACTCCGATGGCGTGGAGATGGACTTCCACTTCGCCATTGATGTGGTCACTGATCTGGCCGCCATCCTGCTGGAGTGCAGCGTCAGCGGCAGTGTAAACCTTCAGGATCTGGACGAGTACAACACCCCTGCCCGCCGCATCCGCATCACCGTCACGCCAGAGGAGCATGACGCCATGAACAAGGCACTGGCGGATTTTGCCCAGAATCCGCTGGAATATGACCTCAGTGAGATGATGGACAACGAGGAGATCCAGGAGATGGCTCGGGATGTGGAGGCGCTGCGGAAGGAACTGTACGAGGCCGCTGGCCGCAACCGGGACTACCATGTGAAAGCGGAGGATGTGAAATCTCTGCTCCCTGACTGGAAGGGTGCCGATGGCTGCATCGCCACCAACCGCATCACAGTAGAGGGCCGCAAGGTGGGCTACTGCTACAGGGAGGAGCCGGACGGCGGCTGGGACAGCGGCTGGCGCTTTACCGCCGGTGATGAGAGCGACGAGTACATGGACGACCCTAACAACGCCGGGATCTACAAGCTGAACACGATCTGCAATGACGATCCCGACATCATCCCTTTGCTGAACACCCCCGCTCCCTGCGCCTTTGAGCGGGATGAAAATGGCGTGTTCCAGCAGATCAAAGACTGGAAACCAGATGAGGACGAGGAGGACCCTGATATGGATATTTTGAAGCAGTGCCAGAAGTGGCATGAGGAGGACAAACACCAGAAAATCGTTGACGCACTGGAGGCAATCTCTGCCGAGGAGCGTACCCCGGAAATGGATATGGAGCTGGCCCGCGCCTACAACAATCTGGCGGACTCCAGCGAGCCGGAGGGAAGGAAGCTGCTTCACCAGGCACTGGAACTGATGCAGTCCCATGAGGAGGAACTGGGAGATACTTATTCCTGGAATTTCCGTATGGGGTATGCCTATTATTATCTGGATCAGGAGGGCCGCGCTCTGCGGCATTTTGAAAAAGCTCTGGAACTGCATCCCGGTGATGATCCGAAGCTCAACACCCGACAGGACATGGAGGAACTAATTGACTCGTGCAAAAAGGGTATTTCTCTGCCGCAGTTCTGGGAGTGCTTCCGGGAGCGGACAGAGAACTGGTGGGAAACCTTTGCCGAGATGGAAGCAGAGCTGCGCCAGATGATGGACGAGGACAAAGATCACACCCGCGGTGCGGAGATCGTGGCCCAAATGGAGGAAACCCTGAATTTGGTTTTTGACGAGATTTCCTTCGAGATGGGCTTCAACGGCGAAAAGCATGAGCTGATCCTCACCCCGGAGGGGGATAAGGTCAAACTGTTTGAGCTGGTCTACTTCCAGAAGCACGCCCCCAAGGAGGTGCTGGAGCACTGGAACATCCTGGTGGGCCGTCAGCCCCTCCAGAACATCGGCCTGCGCACCGAGGACGGCTGGGACATCTCCGGGGAGGATGTGCAGATCTGGCTGGAGGAGCAGGGTGAAAACAGCTTCGCCATCTCCGCCTACTGCGAAAAGCTGCTGCCTATGCTCCGGGAGGAGGAAGGCCGGGCCTGGTGGATGCTCACCACCCTCACCGACCAAGTGCTGGGCGAGATCTCCCACATGAGATACATAGACAGCTTTGATGTGCTGGAGGAACCCAAGGCAGAGCCGTCCTTCCTCCTGTCCCAGCTGCCCGACAAACTGCGGGAGCAGGGCCTGGAGCTCTCCACCGACCCGGAAGCCTATCTGGAGAGCTACCTTGGTTACAAAATGGAACCCAAACAGGACCCGGACGCCGATTGGCGGCTGGATGTAATGGCCGGTTCCACCTGCTGTGTGCCGCTCATCAACGGCTATCTGAATGCCGACAATGATTTTATGGACGATCTCCATGCCGACGGCGCGGTGGCGGGCTTCTTCTGCTATCCCCTGGATACCCTGCGGGAGGAGGAAGGCAGTCAGAAAATTTTCGACTTCCGGGACAAACTGGAGGAAGTGCTCACCGGCGGGGATGGTTCGGAAGTGCTCACTCTCACCGGCGGGGCTACCGGCCTCTACTGTGGCTATGTGGACTTCATCGCCTGGGACATCCAAGAGGCGCTGAACATGGCGAAAGAGTTCTTTGAAGGCACGGACATCCCATGGGCCATCTTCCACACCTTCCGCCGTGAAGCCGGTTCTGTATCCCTAAAGCAACAAGATGATGGGACAGAAACTGAGAATCAGGATGACGAGTTGGACGAAACGCTGACGGGCATGGACTATATTCCTTACACCCAACAGAACGCCGAAGCATTCTTCGCTCAGCTGGAGCAGTGGAACGACGAAGACGAGTACACCCGCTGTATCCAGGCACTGAATGCCATCCCGGAGAACTGGAGGAACTACCGCACCGCCTACGCCCTGGCCCGTGCACTGGAGAACTACGCCATCATCGGGGACCATGACGAAGGTACTTTGAAATCCAAGGGAGACAAAGCCCTGTGCCGCGCCATCGAGGTGCTGGAGTCCGTCCGGGAGGAAGGCCAGGACAAGGCGGAGTGGAATATGCGGATGGCCTACGGCTATCAGTATCTCTATGGTCAGGAGGAAAAGGCCATTCCCTACGCCCAGCGGTGGGCAGAGTTGGACCCGGAGGACGAAAATGCCTCGGCGGTGATTCAGGAGTGTAAGGCGGAGATCCGGAAACGCCAGCGCAGCCGGAAGAAGGCCAAATTCGTGCCCGGTGATACCCCCTTCGAGGGCTTCGACCTCACCAACTTCTGGGATGATAATTGGTATGCACTGAAAGAATATGTCAGTGATCCGCCTTCCGATGAGCTGATTGCCAGCGTGGAGGAGGAACTGGGCTACAAGCTGCCCGCTGCCTACATCTGGCTGATGAAGCAGCACAACGGCGGCATTCCGGTGAACACCTGCTATCCCTGCGATGAGCCTACCTGTTGGTCAGATGATCATGTGGCCATCACCGGCATTTTCGGCATCGGACGAGAAAAGAGCTGCTCCCTCTGCGGAGAGCTGGGCAGCCAGTTTATGATCGATGAGTGGGAGTATCCTGCCATCGGTGTGGCCATCTGTGACTGTCCAAGCGCCGGACACGATATGATCTTCCTGGACTACCGAGCTTGCGGCCCCCAGGGAGAGCCTGCGGTAGTCCATGTGGATCAGGAAAACGACTACAAGATTACCCATCTGGCAGACAGCTTTGAGGAATTTGTCCGCGGACTGGAGCATGAATCCCTCTATGATCCGGATGAAGATGCAGAGAATCTTGAGGATGACGCCGACGAGGAGAAAACTGACTGTAAGGGCTCCTTTGCCGGGTCTGTGCTCCTCTCCAAAGCGGAATGGGACAAGGAGCAGTTGATCCGGAATCTACGGGAAGAATGGGGCATCGTAGATGAGGAGCCGGATGAGGGCGACGAAGATGATGAGAACAGCGATGACGCTGTGGTAATGCGGGTCGGCGGCATGATGCTGATCGTGACACTCTTCCACGGTCACATCCCGGACAATGAAGCGGAGATCAACGCCGAAAACAACTATATGTGGCCAGAGGCCGTAGAGGTGGCCAAAGCGCACAAGGCCCATATCATGGTGGCTGTGTTGGGCGAGGAGGAAAAACTGCTGGAACGGGGTAAGCTGTTCACCAAGGCGATGGCAGTGTGCTGCAAGCAGAAATACGCCACCGGTGTCTACACCAGCGGCGTGGTATTTGAGCCTCGTTTCTATGAGGGCCTTGCCGATATGCTCAAAAAGGACGAACTGCCCATCTTCAACTGGGTTTGGTTCGGCCTGTACCGGAGCGAGGGGGGCCTAAACGGCTACACCTACGGCATGGATGTGTTTGGCAAGGAGGAAATGGAGGTGTTGAACACCGACGCTGAGCCGGAGGAACTGCGGGACTTTTTGGCCAGCCTTGCCTCCTATGTGCTGGCGTGTGATGTGACGCTGCAAGACGGCGAGACCATCGGTTTTTCTGCGGACGATAAGCATACTATCACCCGCAGCCCCGGTGTCTCTCTGCCAGAGGAACAGATGACCCTGAAGATCGGTTACGAGCCTATAAAGGGAGATCCGGAGGATGACAGCTGCGACCACTCAGACAATGATGACACGCAGGATGAGGAAGAATTCAGTAATCCCGAAGTCTACACCGAGGAGGAGATGGAAGCCGTCGAGGGGCACATTGAGCAGTATTTCGGCAAGTTCGAGAATGTGTTCCATGAGCTGGTTTCTCCCGACATCCATGTGGACATCTGCGTGGTGCCGCCCTCTGAGGAGCGGGACTACTGCACCCTGGTCACCATGGGCATGGGCGCTCACCGGATGAATGTGCCGGAGGAACTGGCGGAATATAAGCTGGAGCGGGCGGAGCTGGCCATTGCCCTGCCTGCGGACTGGAAGCTGGATCAGGAGTCCATGAAAGACGAAAAGTGGTACTGGCCCATCCGCCTGCTGAAATCCTTGGCCCGCCTTCCCATTGCCAGCGATACCTGGCTGGGCTTCGGCCATACCATGGACAATGAGGAGGATTTTGCAAAGGACACAAAGCTGTGCGCCGCCATTCTGACTGGTCCCCAGGATACCGAAGATGGCAGCGAGGTCTGCACTCTGCCGGGCGGCGAGGAGGTCAACTTCTATCAGGTGATTCCTCTCTACCGGGATGAATTGGAATATAAGCTGGCCCATGACGCGGACGCCCTGCTGGGCAAAATGAACGGCATCAGCTTTGTGGTGGAGCCTGATCGCCAGGATGCAATCACCCGTGGCACCCTTTCCAATGATGATTTTGACGGTGAGATGGACGATGCTTCCTATCATATCGAGAGCATTGAGGAGAAGGAACTGCCTATTGACCCCATCAATGCTTATAACCACATGGCCATCTACCTGCGCTGGTGTATGGAGCACGACCTGATGGGCGAGGACTTCTTGAAAGAATACAGCGAAGTGACCAAACAGGTCAAAGCTGATCCTGCCAATGTGGATCTGAGGGAGTTTATCCGGGATGAGCTGGACGGCTGTCTGTTCTCTGTGCTGTTCAATCAGCAAGGCCGTGCCTTTGCAGGCTATTACTACGGAGAGGGCGACAGCCCCTACTATCCTGCCGACATTGATGACTATGCCCTGAAATATTTTGGTCCGTCCCGATACCACTCCAATGAATTTCAACAGGAGGCATACTTATTCATCCCATTTGATGAGAAATACTATCAGACCATGGCTCAAGTGATTGAGGAACGCTTTGAAAACTGGCAGGGACAGGACTTCGACGAGGACACGCTGGAGCCTTCCGAAGTGGCTCATGCCATCATGGAGTATCTGGACTGCGAGTGTACCTATTTCCCATCCATGGCAGATGATGACCCCATCATGTCGGCATACAGCTACGCCCAGCGGCTGGGGGTACGGGAGGGCTTTGTTCCCGTACTTATCCAGGCGGATGATGAAACGCTGTTGGAATGTCTGGTAATGAACGCCGACCCGGAGCATGATGCGGACTGCTATGAATTTGACCTCAAAACGGTAGAGGAGTACCGGAAGAAGATGCTCTCCGCTCCCATCAAGGACGGAAAGGCGGTTTTGGAGGAATTGACCGGCCAGCGCAAGGAAGAAGCCGAGGACGATGATCTGGACTGGGAGGAGGAAGTCCTGGGCGAGATGGAGGGCGGAGAACCCAACGACCGCTTCGCAAACTATTGGAACGATGATACCGGAATGACATATCCGCTCATTCTGGCTAAAATTCCGGTAAAGAACCCCTGGGAGATCTTCGCCTACCTGCCCTTTGGAAATTGGAATGAGTGTCCCGACACACCGGACCTGATGGCAGTGGCGAAATACTGGTTCGAGCAGCATGGTGCCATCCCTGCCGCCATGAGCCACGATGAATTGGAGTTTGAACTTCCAACTCCGATCTCCAAGGAAAGAGCTATGGAAGTGGCTGTGGAGCAATATGGCTTCTGCCCAGATCTGGATCAGAATGAGGATGGAAGCATTGGCTCCTTGGCAGATGTCCTGTGGCAGTCCACTGTCTGGTATTTCTGGTGGGATTGATGGGAGGTGCGACCAATGACAGAATATCAGAAAACCTATATCGAACTAAAAAAACAGTTTGTTGCGACCAATGAAGGTCCAGACAATGTCCGCGCTCTATATACCTTCAAGGAAGAACTTGAGCAGAGTGAGGATCAGCAGGCCAAGGAAGTGCTGGTGGATGTGTATGATCTGCTGGACTTCAAGAAGGA
>OGNM01001329.1_pt1 | contig 10927 bp, 5 predicted proteins | sample 1573441 | NCBI WGS metagenome assembly OGNM01 (sample SAMEA2581915, study PRJEB24529) | metagenome | biome: Human gut stool | place: China | collected 2011
GCTGGTCCGGGTCCCAGGTCGGGTCGGAGTAACTTGGCTGTTCCGGTTCTGCTGTAACTTCCTTACCATCTACGATAAGTTTTACATCAGAGAAGGTTACATCTGCTTTTCTTGCCACATACATACCAACATAAACATAATCTGAATCAATCGTTGTCAGCTTGAAATCGAATCCACCGGTAACAGTTTCTTCCTGTCCAAATGTGCAGGCATATCCGTCTGAATTGCTTTCAATCTTTAAGTCTATCGTATCTCCTGCCGCTATTGCTTTTGTGCGGGTTCCGCCCTGTGTCAGCACGCCGCTCTTTCTTGCAAAGCAGTTCCATGTACCGGTCTTTAACTTCAGCGGTCCGGCTGCTACGTAATCGCCCAGTGCATCGGTTGTATTTTTATCAAGATACATATCATCTCTTGCCATCAGACCAAAGGATACCTGATCATTGCTGTCAAATGAATTAATGGTTGCCTTGGCTGTCAGCGTAAAGTTACTTGCCGCCGGTACCTTATAGTAATACATTGCAATACCATCGGCTGTGCCTGCAATCTTTCCCTTGTTGTTTCTGACTGCAATATGAATATTGCCATTGGTATCGGTTTCCAGTGTCTGATTAACAGTTGATGGGTTACCGCCAACATTTCCAAATACAGAACCGCTCCAGATACCCGCCTTTTTCCAAAGTGTGCTTTCACCTGTTACCGGTGTGTAAGCCGCTTCCTTATAATCCGGATTTGGCTTTAAGACTTCGCTCTTTACCGGTGCTTCTGCGGATAAAATGTGGTCTGCAATGCCTGCCACATTTAACTTCTTGATTTCCTGTGTCAGCATATATGCATTGTAACGCGCACCGTAAATGTTGGTGTGTGTATTATCCACGCTTACGGCACTGGATGATGTCCATGAATGTAAATTTACGGTTTCATCTGCGCCGAGTGAATCATACAGATTCTTTGTCAGTGTTGTCATATCCACTACAGGAACATTGACATCACTGCCTAATTTTCTGACGGCTTCTGCGTAGTCGCCGCCCGCATAAGTCTTTCCTTCGCTGACAGTATTGGCTGTAACGTGCAGATTTGAGCTGCTCCATTCACCGTTTGCGGTTCTTCTGACAATCGGTGTGCATAAAATTACTGTTACACCATTTTCCTGTGCAGGTTTTACATAATTTTCATATAATGAATTTGCAAAAGAGCCTTCTGCCGTATAATCGCCGTTCGGGTCTGTATATCTGCCGTCTTCTGCCTTTTCATCATTGTGTCCGAAGCCTACCAGCAGATAATCTCCGCTTGTCATGCCTTCCAACAATGTCTTATAGTTGTCTTCTGACGTAAAGCTTTTTGAGCTTCTGCCTGAAAGTGCAAGGTTTTCAACCTTTAATGTGCTGTCAAAATAGTTGGATAACTGTGTACCCCAGCCGTATCTCGGATAGTAGTATGCATCTGTAAAGCTGCATACGGTTGAATCGCCGACTACCCATACAGTTGCCTGTTCTTCTGACGGTGTATCCGGCTCTGACGGTTTACTCAATTCCTCGTGCTTTTCACCAATTTCGGTAATCAATGTCTGTCCATATTTTGTCCAATACTCTGATACTTTTGTGTAATTACCGTCTGCATCTTTGATATATGCTTTTAATTCATTTTTGCCATTTACAGTAAATGTCTGTTGTCCATCCGGATTGTTTCCTGCAACCTGCCTTGGCATCTTAACGGCTGACGAAATCGTTAAATCCATATTCTGTAACTGCTGTGCAATCATTGCAGAAGTCAGGAAACCTCCCAGCTTATTGCTGTGTGTCTTATCTCCCTGTGCCATTACCTGTGTACCGTATTCAGATACCCCATTTGATGCTGCCGTATCGTTGGCATAAGCCATTTCATACATTGTCTTTGTCAACTCAAACGCATCCATAAGCAGTACATTCTGTTCTTCTGCCAGCTGTTTTACCGCTGTTACATATGCGTTGTTCTCTGTAACAAGCGTTCCCGTTGTTGTATCTGTTGAATCATGGTGCGCCTTAATTGTACCGTCTGCCGTATAATAAAGTCTTGAAACCGGTGTTACAAGAACAGGTTTTGCACCTGCTGCCTTTGCCACTTCAATATACTGCTGTAAGTACCATTTATATGTTCCACCGCAGTCATACGAATAAAATGTATCACCGTATTTATCTGTAAGTGTTGACGGTGTTGCCACTTTTGTTCCTGCGGTTGTCGGATAAATACCGTTTTCATCCGGTGTCCCTAACGGCACATAGCGGTCTTCTAAATAACCGGACTGGTTTGAACAGTCATTATGTCCAAACTGAATAAACAGATAATCTCCCGCTTTAATATTTTCTGCAATCTTATCCAGTGAACCTTCGTTAATAAAGTTTCTGCTGCTTCGTCCGCCATTGGCATAGTTGACAACCTTGACCTTTGAATCATCAAAGAAACTCTGCAAATATTCGCCCCATGAACCTTCTGCCTGTGCCTTGCCAGACATATACATTCCGTTTGCAGAATAATCCTTTACCGTAGAATCTCCTGCAAGGAAAATATTAACGCCCTTTCCCAGTTCAATATCCGAACCTGTAGAAGACGGGTCTTCGTAACCTTCTCTTACAAATGCTTCTACTTTATATTCTGCTGCTTCACCAGTTGTTCCACTGATAGTCTGCGGAATAACAACAACCTTAATATGTTTGCCTTCTGCTTCTGACGGAATGGTAAAACTCTTATCTGCATTTGCCGTAGAGCTGCAGCTAAGTGTTTCTGTTCCGTCATCTGCAACGATATACCAGCGGATAACCGAAGCATCACTGGCATCATTTACTTCGCCTAAAGAATAGCCAACTGTGAGTTTGTGTCCCGGATATGGCGCATTAATATCACCGTTATCCACAACATACGGAACCCTTGTAAATGCAATGCCGTCTGCTTCCTTTGTGTATGCCTTTGGTGTCCAGCCGTTAAAATAAGCTGTTACATCAACTGCATTTGCTGTATCCTCAGACATAATTCCTGTTACACGGGCAGATAAATCCACTTCCGTACCGTCCGTGCGTGTTGTATTAAATTCATTATATTTTGCATTTTCCGGCTTTTTACCGCTCATCTCCGTCCAGCCGTCTGCAACGATAAAGTCACCTGCAAGCTTTGTATTTAAAAATGTCACATGTGCATCAGCGCCCCACGGTCTGCCGAAGTATCCCGGTGTCACCGTTAATTCATCATTTGCTGTAATAACACAATTTCTGAACAGATAACCGTTTTTTGTATCAGAGGTCGGTTTGTGTGCTGTAATATATCCGCCGACTGAATTGGTACTGTATCCGTACCATTTTAATTCGCAGCCGTCAAATACACAGTCACCGTCACCGAAAATATAATCCGTATTTCCTTCAATACGGCAGTTCTTAAAATACAGACTGGTTGCGGAATTTCCTGTATACAATGTATCCTGGCTTCCTAAAAATGCGCAGTTTGTAAATTCCACTTTATCTGCTTCCACTGCCATCGCTGTTGCACGCTCTGTTGCTGCCTTGGAAGCTACATCTGTACCATATTTTCTCTGTGGAAGTCCTGTATCCGCCGCCGGTGTTACACCGTCTTCAATTTCTTCGTCTGTCAGATACCGGTTAAATGAATTTTCAAACACAATGCCGTCTGCGCTAAATCCGGTTGCCGTATTTTTTACGTAAACAGCACAGCCCCACTTTGATGCAGTTGACTTTGCATACTGGTCATACGCATTTTCCACATTATAATATCCTGTGCCGTCTGCACTGTAATATTCATAACCGATTCCGTAATACCATGTCATCAGAACCTCTTTGTCTGAATCATTAACAAGGGACAAATATGGTGTTGTAATGATAACCTGTTCACGGTAAGTTCCCGGTGCAATATGAATCGTAATGCGTTCTTCCTCCGAAGACGGATTCATTGCTGCTGCTGCCGCAACTGCCTCTTTTACCGTATTATAATTATATTCTGCCTTGTCTTCATAACCCACATATAAATCCGGCACACGTGTCATTGGTTCTGCCGCTGCTGTCGATACAAATAAAATATCTTTCTTTACCGCAGCACCGTTTACAACTACATGAGTCGTTGTGCGGTATCCGTCTGCTGCTGCACTGACTGCATAAGCACCGTTTCTCAATGATATTTCATAGCCATCATTTGTTACCGTTCCTGCATACACATAGTTGTCATCTACGTTGGTAAATGTAAGTTCTGTTACATTTGTTCCAGCCTCTAATCCTGTAAATTCACCATTTACCGCATAAACTGCCTTTGCCGCTACAATAATATCCTCTGTATGATTCTGATTGTCATTTACTGTTTTTCCGGAAATGATTTCATAGTCATTTACTCCCTGTAAAGAAGCTGTATATTCTACATCCGGTTCAAGAACTGCCGTAAATGAAAAATCTTCTGCAATCTTTAATTCAACGGCATCTGCCATTGCACCTTCTGCCGGTTCCATTGTCACTTTTAATTTTGATATATCATAGCCTTCTGTAAAACCACTGATTCTTCCGGTATATGTATAGACACTCTTTGTTTCAACTTTCAGACTGACATTCTCCTTACCGGTCAATACCTCTGATATATCTGTCGTTACAACCTTTGTATCATTGGTGAAACCGATGCCGGTTACACCTGAAAGCACTGCAGTGTATTCTTCTCCTGCCGCCAGTGAAACACTGTAGGAATTTCCGTTCAACTTGGCCTGCGTTGCTGTATTTGTACGTTTATTCATAAACAGTAACTGACATCCTGAAATATCCTCTCCATTTAATTCAATCGTACCACTTACTGTTACAGCCGGTATTCTCATCACTCGGTTATAAATTGGTTTACCAGCAGCTGCTGTAGTATAAATTTTATAGGAACCGCTATACTGGGCAATAAATTCATATTTTGTTCCTACATTTGTAAAACTTTCCGTATCTTTCTGTGTTCCACCTTCTCCAAGATAGGTAAATACAAGTTCGCCTGTGACAGCGTTGCTTGATGCCATATACACTACAATCTTATCCCCGGCTTCTACATTGGCAATCGTTATATTTCTTCTGCCTTCACCACCTGTACCGTTGCAGTAATACATCCCACCTGCGGTATATCCATCTGCATAAGCCGTTTTCGCAAGTGCATTGGTTCCATAATTTTTGCTGCTCGTTGAAAACAGGCGGTCATTCACTGTATGTGTCAATGTCAAATCGCCAAATACTGTTGTGCCTTCCGCAAATTTTCCGGCACTGCTGACATTTTCACACTGTTCCCAGTCCTGTGCGCTGATATGGTTGTTGTACAGTTGTGTGTCACTTTCCTGTACAGCACCAAAGTCCCAGACGTCAATTTTTCTGGCTGTTGCGGCAAAAACCCCGGTAAATGCCGATGTTTCAATGCCTGTTACAAATAACAGCATTGCACATAAAAAACAGCTCAAACGTTTCTTTGTCTTTTTCCCCATAACTCCTCCATTCTGGTTTTTAACCATAATAAAAATCCGACAGAAAAGCCCAGTCCTTTTCTGTCGGATTTTATTATAAAGTCTGACCTCGTGTCAGAGTCAATATTTTTTGTTCAATTTATACAATATTTTGTTCTACATCAGATACAATAGGAACACTCATTAACAGATACATGACTGGTTTCCCATTTTCAACCGCCTTGCTGACAATCACACCTATAATATCTCCATTAATACACATATGATGTTCTTTCATATATTGCAGATGTCTGCCAATCATCAGCTGTTTTAATGTTTCCTCCTCATAACCTGACAATTCCTCCAGTGTTGCCGGAATTTTTACAATTCCCATAATTGACGGTTTCTGGCGATAGCGCACTGTATACTCATTTTCAGTCATACTATACTTTTCCATGTGCATATCTTTTACCGACCAGCCATTACAAATTGTAAATCTGCCCTGCTCCAATTCTTTTTGTGGAATCAGATAAATGTGCTGCACCTCCGGAGATTGATATAAAAATTCTTCAATTTTCTTTAACCGGCCTGCTTCCTGCAAAAGCTTTCCGCCTTCCTTATATAATACATAAATCTGCTCCACACAGTCTTTTTCATAGACATCTATCATCTGCGCCGCTTTTTGCATCAGCAGAACATCATCTTTAATACGATGCCGCACATAAGTCATATAAGCAATTTCCTTATCCATTTGCTGCATACGTTCCTGATATGCTGCTATTTCTTCCTGTATAGTATAACTTTGCATTTCAAGGAGTTTTTCATGCGAAAATCCATATTTACGCAGCAGCCTTATATTCGTTATGTCAAACACACCATCTTCATCATAGTAACGGTATCCGCTGTCTTCGTTCCGTACTGCATGAATATATCCCTGATTTTCATACCGCCGTACTGTGTTGGTAGAAATATTCAACAGTTTTGCCAGCTCGCCAATTTTATATTTCAATTAATCCCACTCCTCTAACAGTTTCCCAAAGACATCGAGCGCTTCCTGAATTACCTGCGGACTTTCCATATCAATGCCACACAGCTTTAAAAGGTCAATCGGGTGCATACTGCATCCGCCCGATAAGAACTGCTTGTATCCTTTCAGTGTCTTTTCATCGCCCTTAAAAATCTTGGAAGCAATCGCAATCGCCGCCGAATAGCCGGTTGCATACTGATAAACATAAAACGGTGTGTAAAAATGCGGGATTCTGGACCACTCCAGCGCAATCTCGTCATCAATCACCATATCTTCACCAAAATATTCTTCATTAAGCTTCCTATAGACATCGCATAATGCCTGTGCGCTCAGCACCTCGCCGTCTTCTGCCATTTTGTGCGTTATCATTTCAAATTCAGCAAACATCGTCTGACGGAACAGCGTTCCCTTAAACTGTTCAAAATAGTGGTTCATCAGATATCTCTTTTCCGATAAATCCGTGCAGTTTTTCAGAAGATACTGCATTAACAGGGCTTCATTACACGTAGAAGCGACCTCTGCCACAAAAATGCGGTAGCCCGCATACGGATACGGCTGATTTGTATTGGAATAATAGGTATGCATGGCATGACCCATTTCATGCACCAGCGTAAACACGTCATTTAACGTATCCGTGTAGTTTAAGAACACATAAGGGTGTACGCCGTATGTGCCCCATGAAAATGCACCAGTACGTTTGCCTGTATTTTCATAGACATCGACCCAGCCGCTTTCAAATCCTTCCTTCACCTTGGATAAATATTCCTCACCCAGCGGTGCAAGTGCCTTTAAGGCAATGTCTTTTGCTTCTTCATACGGTATCTTCATCGTAATATCCGATACCATTGGTGCATAAATATCATAAAAATGCAGTTCGTCCACGCCTAATACCTGCTTGCGCAGTGACACATAGGCATGCATTTTATCCAGATTTTTATGAACCGTTTCAATGAGGTTGTGATAAACCTTTTCCGGAATAAATGAACCGCTTAAATACATTTGCAAAGTGGAGTCATACTTTCTTGCCTTTGCATAAAAGCACGCCTGCTTGACATTGGCATAGTATATTGCTGCAAGTGTATTTTTATAATTTCCATACTGGCGGTAAAGTGCCTTAAATGCATTTTCACGGACACTACGGTCGTTGCTTTCCATAAAGACACTGTATCTGCCGTTGGTTAATTCAACTTCATTACCGTCCTCATCCAAAATCGTGCCAAACTTCACATCGGCATTGTTAAACTTTGAAAAAATCTCATTCGGTGAAGCCGTCACCTGCCCTGCCATTGCAAGCAGGCGTTCCTCTGTTTCGGAAAGGGCATGTTCTTTTTTTACAAGTATATCCTCCAGTGCATGACGGTAAAGTGCAAGTGTATCCGAGTTCAGATATTCCTGCATCTTCTTTTCATCAATCGCTAAAATTTCCGGTGTTAAAAATGCATATTTTTCAGACAGCTTCGTGACAGCCGCCTGCGCCCTGCCGGACATTTCCTGATACACAGCATTGGCAGTATCCTCGTAATATTTCATAAATGCATACACGTATACATGCTCCACAAGCAGATCCGCTTCATCGGATTCCTTTAATGCCTGATACAGTATCAGGGCGGACTCTGCCAGTCTGCCCTGATAAACACATTTTTCTTTTGCCCTGCGGATACATTCGTTGTAATCGGCTTCCCATGCTTCGTCTGTCGCATAAATATCTTCGATTCTCCATTTATCCTGCTGTGCGATTTCACTTCTTTGCTTTGCCTTCTGCATATGCCTCTCCTGCCCTATCTTTTCATTACTTTGTGTCATCTTCCGGAATATAACAGGTCATCGCAATTGCCAGCGCACCCTGTCCGATATGACATGCCACGCTTAATGAAAGCGGATCCATGTGGAAATCAAACTGCGGATACGTTTCCTGTATCAGCTTTGCCCATTCTTCTGCTTCTTCGCGGTTGCCGGCATAAGCAGCTTCCATATGCACGCGGCCTTTTTCAGCACATTCCTTAAAACGTCCTTCCAAATCGTCCGCCATTATCTTCTTTGCTGAGTTCTTGCCTCTTGTCTTAGAAAATGCGTCCAGCTTCTCGCCCTGAATCTGCAATACAGGCTTTAAATTTAATACCGTTCCGATTGCCGCTGCCGCCGGTGTGATTCGTCCGCCCTTCTTTAAATATTTTAAAGTTTCCAGTGTAATGTAAATGCTTGACTGCATCTTTTCACGCTCCAGCACTTCCTTAATCTGTGCCGCAGAATAGCCCTTGGATACCAGTAACTTTGCATCTAACACAGACTGGCGCATGGTTACGGAAATGCGCTGGTTGTTGACAACCTGAACCTTACCGTCATAATCGTCAGAAAGCATAGCCGCCGTCTGGCATGTGCCGCTTAATCCGCTGGACATCGGTATGAAAACAATCTCATCATATTCTTTTAAAAGCTTGTCCCATTCGTCCTGTAACTCGCCTACGGACGGCTGTGAAGTCGAAATATCCGCATCATTTTTTAACTTTTCGTAAAATTCTTCCTGTGTCAGATTAATCCCTTCAAAATACTGCTGTCCGTCAATAAAAAACGGCATCGGAATCACGTATACCCCCAGTTCCTTTGCCTGCTCCTGTGTAATACCGCTGTTACTGTCTGTTAATACTGCTATTTTACCCATCTATATGCCTCATTTCTACTTTATCGCAAAAATCTTTTCCTTTATTGTACCTTATCTTTGAATTTGCTACAATATATTTTATAAAATTTTTATGTTAGATTGGAAGAATAACGATGAATCATACTGTTTTTCAGATTGACTCGGCTGACAGCCGTTTTACAGATACATTTGCACGTTTTTTTACAGACTGCGGGGAATATGAACTTTTTTCGGACTGTGACACACCGTATTTTGCCGTATTTTCACGGTTTTTGCGCCTTCCGGCGGGAAAAACTCATCGTTGATGTACAGCTCGATCAGGTCGCCTGCCTGAATGCGGTACTCCGGCACGGCCTTTTTTCCGTTTACCTTCACGCGCTTATTGCGGAAGCTTTTGTACAAAAGGCTGGTGGGAAAATCGCGGGTCACGCTCTGCACAAAGCGGGAAAGACGAACGCCGTCGTCGTTGGCGGTTGCGGTATATTGTTTCATAAATGTTCCTCAATTTTCAAGAGATACCTTTATAGTAATACAGCCTTGGCTGCAAGTCAACGCGGAAACGCCCCGGATCAAAACTATTTTACCGCAAAGCCTTGAGTTCCGGGCGCAAAATGGGTACTATTATAAGGAATGAATCAGAAGGAGAGTACCGCAATGGCAGAACACAAACGGCATCAGGGACACCGCCAGCGCATGCGGGAGCGGGTGCAGAACTACGGGCTGGACAGTCTGGCCGAGCACGAGGCGCTGGAATATGTGCTTTACCTGACCAACGCCCAAAAGGACACCAACGGTATCGCCCACGACCTGATCGACCGGTTCGGGGATTTTGCGGCGGTGCTGGAAGCCAGCGAGGAAGAGCTGTGCACCGTAGAGGGCGTAGGCCCCTCTACTGCCCGGATGCTGCATCTGCTGCCCCAGATCAGCCGGTACTATGGCCGCAGCCGCACCAGCACCACCCGCTGCATCAGAACTACGGAGCAGATGGGCAGCTATCTGATGGCGAAGTTTGCGTGGTCGGATTACGAGCGTGCAATGCTGGTCAGTCTGGACAGCCGTAAGCGGGTGCGCGCGGCGGTCTGGCTGCGGGAAGGCACCACCGACCGGGTAAGTCTGGACATCAAGGATGTGGTGTCTGCGGCCATCAAGGGCGGCACCGACACGGTGGTGCTCAGCCACAACCACCCCAACGGTGCGGCCTTGCCCTCCATGGAGGATCTGGAGGCCACTGGCAATATTGCCCGGGCATTGGGCCTTGTGAACATCCATCTGCTGGATCACTTCATCCTGACCGATACGGAGTATTTCTCCATGCGGGACGCAAACCGCCTGCCGATCTATGACTTTAAAACAGGTACGCTTTTCTGGCCTTGATCCGTGAAACAACAAAAAAGTGTTTACATTATAAAACTGGTGTGCTATAATCAAACCGTAAAATACAACTGATTGTGGTTCTTTGCGCGAGGGCCGGAGAGGAGAGGGAAGATGGCAGACGAAAAATTTGAACTGGTATCCTCTTACCAGCCCACCGGCGACCAGCCGCAGGCCATTGAAACACTGGTGAAAGGCGTGGAGCGGGGCGACCGCTGCCAGACCCTGCTGGGTGTTACCGGCAGCGGCAAGACCTTTACCATGGCAAATGTGATTGCAAAATGCAACCGGCCCACGCTGGTTCTGGCCCACAACAAAACGCTGGCGGCCCAGCTGTGCACCGAGTTCCGGTCGTTTTTCCCCAACAACGCGGTGGAGTATTTCGTCTCCTACTACGATTACTACCAGCCGGAAGCCTATATCCCCAGCACGGATACCTATATTGAAAAGGACAGCGCCATCAACG
>OGNM01001333.1_pt1 | contig 10897 bp, 8 predicted proteins | sample 1573441 | NCBI WGS metagenome assembly OGNM01 (sample SAMEA2581915, study PRJEB24529) | metagenome | biome: Human gut stool | place: China | collected 2011
AACCACTCGCTGAACAGCCACGCCGCGCTCATCGAGAAGGCAAAGATGAGCGCCGCCGCCAGCGGCAGCACTGTGCTCATCACCTCGCCCGCCTCGGACACGTGCATCAGGGTGGTGCTCACCAGCACCGTATAGGCCCCATCGGCGGTCATCCGGCCCACGACCAGCTGATTGTAGGCCGACGGTTTGGCCGCCGGGAGCACACGGGCGAAGGCCCCGTTCTCGCGGCAGTACTGCCGCACCTGCCGGGCGGTGGAATAAGCGATGTCGTCATCCAGCGTATCGGGGAACGACTTCTGGTGCAGGCTGCAATAGGAGAGATTCTCGTATTTTTTGATGGTGCGGAGCGTTGCGTCCGAAATATCCACGCAAAAACTGCTCAGCTCCCCGCTGGAATAGATGTCACTGCCCAGCTGGCCGAAGAAGTCGTCGTTCGTCACCTTGATGCCGCCGAACGCCCAGTACGAGAGGATCTCTCCCTTTGCGATGGCGTCATCCATCTCGGCCACGATCATCTCGGCCTCTGCCGTCAGCTGCTTCTGGATGTGTTTGGTGTACAGCGGCTCCAGCAGCTGGGTGCTCAGGAACCAGAACAACCCCAGCAGCAGCAGGCAGATCAGGCACAAGAACCACATCATCTGCCCGCGGATGCCGATGGAACGCCGCTTTTTTCCCAGTTGCCGCATCAACTGCGCTCCTCCGTTTTATCGTGCCGCATCGGGGTCGAACTTGTAGCCGATGCCCCAGACCGTGGCGATGTAGCCCCGGCACTTGCCCAGGTGGCCGCGCAGCATCTTGACGTGGGTGTCCACGGTGCGGTCCTCGCCGAAGTAATCGTAGTTCCACACCTTCTGCAAGATCTTTTCGCGGCTGAGGGCGATGCCCTTGTTCGATGCCAGGAAGACCAGCAGGTCGAACTCCTTGGGCGTCAGGCTCACTTCTTCGCCCGCCACGCGGACGGTGTGGCTGGCCGTGTCGATGGTCAGGTCGCCGAAGGTCATGGTGCCGTCGGAAGCCTCGCTCCGGGGCATGGTGCGGTTGAGCACGGCCCGGACGCGGGCCACCAGCTCGCGCGGGGAGAAGGGCTTGACCACATAGTCGTCCGCGCCGCCCTCCAGGCCCGCCAGTTTATCGTATTCCTCGCCGCGTGCGGTCAGGATGATGACCGGCGTGTTGATGTGGCGGGTGCGCATCTCCCGCAGGCAGGTCATGCCGTCCATGAACGGCATCATCACATCTAGGATCACCAGATCGTATCCGCCGCCGCTCAGCAGCGAAAGCGCCGCCGAGCCGTCGCCTGCCTCCTCGCAGACATAGCCCGCATATTGCAGATGTTCCCGGATCAGTTCCCGGATGCGGGGTTCATCATCAACGATCAGAATTTTTGCCATCTATGGCTCCCTCCTCACTCAAAAGTGTCTGGTATTCTGAGGTTATCATACCGCGAAGTTTGGAAATTTCTGTGAAGTTTGGGTGAATGCTTTGGAAAACCCGAACACATTCAGTATACCACGACTGGCCGGTGCAATCCAACCGAATTTCCGTCCCTGCCGTGAAAACGCGCAGATCGTTTGTTTTTTCGTCCGGATTTCTTGACAATGCGGGCCGCACCCTTTATAGTAAAAAATAGAATGAAAAATGTATGCCTTCCCGGAGGCGTTGGAGTTTCTATGAAATTCAAGAACCTTTCCCGCGTGGAACGGAACATGCTCACCGGCCTGTTCTGCCAGTTTGTGACCATCCTGCTGGGCTTTCTCATGCCCCGGCTCTATCTGACCTATTACGGTTCCGGCGTCAACGGCGAGCTGAACACCATCAAGCAGCTGTTCGCCTACCTCTACCTGCTCGAAGCGGGAGTCGGTCTGGCCACCACCCAGGCGCTCTACCGCCCGGTGGCGATGGAAGAACACCAGACCGTGAGCGAGATCCTGGCCGCCACCGACCACTATTACCGCCGCACCGGCACACTATATGCCCTCATCGTGGTGGCCATCGGCATCGTGTACCCCATGGTGGTGCACTTCACCCTGCCGCGCGGCGTCGTTTTACTGTACACCATCCTGTACGGCCTGCCCTCTGTCACCAGCTTTTTTGTGCAGGGCAAGTACCGGCTGCTGATGGATGTGGACGGCCGCCGCTATGTGCTCAGCAATCTGGAGACCGCCACCACCCTGATCTCCGGCATCGGCAAGGTGCTGGTGCTGATGCTCACCCAGAACATTCTGGCCATGCAGCTGCTGTACTGCCTGTGCTCCATGCTGCCCATCCCGGTCATCCTGTGGTACACCCACAAGAACTACCCCTGGATCGACCACCACGCCAAACCGGATTACTCCGCCGTCGCCCAGAAGAACTCGGTGCTGATGCACCAGCTGTCCGGCGTGATCTTCAACAACACGGACATGGTGCTGCTGTCCTACTTCTGCAATTTCCAGCTCGTCAGCGTCTACAGCATCTACAACATGTTCTTCGTCCAGATCATCTTCGTGATGAACCTGTTCCTCAACAGCATCTCGTTCCGGATGGGCCAGATCTTCCACACCGACCGGGAGCGGTTCCTTGGCCTGTTCGACCTGTTCGAGACGCTGTATCTGGCCTTTGTCGCATTCTGCTACACCATGACGGCGGCCTTTCTGCTGCCGGTCATCCGCATCTACACCAGCGGCATCCAGGACACCAACTACATCGACGCCTTCCTGCTGCTGCTCTTCGCCCTCAAGGCCGTGCTGGAGAGCGGCAAAAGCATCTACCATCAGGCCGTCCAGTTCGAAGGCGCGTTCCAGCAGACCCGCTGGCATGCGCTGGCCGAGATGACCATCAATCTGACCGTCACCCTCCTCGGCATCCAGTTCTTCGGCATCTACGGCTGCCTGTTCGGCACCCTGGCCGCGCTGCTCTGCCGCACGGTGCTCGTCTTCCGCTACACCTACCGGAACATCCTGCACCAGCGCATGGCCCGCCCGGCGCTGAAATGGGTCTGTAACCTGGGCCTGATGGTTCTCATCCTGCGCATCGTGGGCATCCAGAGCCGCCCGGAACTCAGCCTGCTGGGCGTCATCGGCGTGGCCCTGCTGCATATGATCTGGATCGGTGCTGCCTTTGTGGGCGCTGCCTTCCTGTTTGACCACGACCTGCTGCACAAGCTCCGAACGCTGCGCAGCAGCATCCGCTCCTGAGCCGGAGGTTTTGTTTATGAGTATCCCGAAAGTTCTCCACTACTGCTGGTTTGGCGGTGCGCCCAAACCCAAAAACATCCAGAACTGCATCCGCAGCTGGAAAAAATACTGCCCGGACTATGAGATCATCGAGTGGAACGAGCAGAACTTCGACGTTTCCCAGTCACTTTACACCCGGCAGGCCTACGATGCCCGCCGCTGGGCCTTTGTGGCCGACTATGCCCGCCTGAAGATCCTGTACGAGCAGGGCGGCATCTACATGGACACCGACGTCGAGCTGCTCCGCCCGCTGGACGACCTGCTGGCGTATCCGGCCTTCTTCGGCTTCCAGCACAACAACGAGGTCGCCACCGGCCTTGGCTTCGGGGCCGAGGCCCACAGCCCGGTGGTAAAAGCCCTGCTGGATGATTACGACAGCCTGCCCTTCCTGCTGCCGGACGGCAGCTGCGACCTGACCCCCTGCCCGAAACGAAATCTTCCCGTCTTTGCCCAGTTCGGCATCCGGGCCGACGGCACCCGCCAGTCCACCCCGGAGATGGAAGTTTTTCCGGTGGAGTATTTCTGCCCGGTGGCCTATGCCGGTTCCACCTGCGACATCACCCCCAACACCTACTCCATCCACCATTACCATTCCAGCTGGAAGGAGAAGAGCCGGGCCATGCGGTTCGACGAAGAGGTGATGGAGCCGCTCCTCGGCGCAAAGTTCTATTACCGGTACTACCGTCCGTTCCGCCGCGCTCTGGGTGCGCGGCGGAAAAAATGGCGCACCTGAACCCTCCCGCAAGCGGCTCTGTTCCAGGCCGCTTGCTTTTTGTTTGCCCCGCCGGGGCGCGCTTGCACTTTCCGGCACAGTTGTGCTATACTGAAACGATACGAATACCCATCTGTTTTTGACCAGAGGAAGGGAGTCCTCCATGCGGATCGGACTTGTTGAATTGCTGCTCATCCTGCTCATCGCATCGCTGACCATCGGCCCCAGTGCAGCGCTCTGGGTGGACCGCTGGATGCGCCGTGCCCAGAAGACCAGCGCCGCAGCGGCCCGCCGCCGGGCAGCGCAGGAGGCCCAGCGTGCCGCCGAGCGGGAAGAGGTGCTGCAGCGGTTCCAGAAGCTGAGCATCGTCTTTGTGCTCTGCGCTGCGGTGGCCCTCATCTGGGGGCTGGTGCTGCGGCCTATCGAGGCCGCGCCCACGCCCTACACCGCCCCGGACGTCCGACAGGAGACCGGGGCGCAGACCGCCGCCGAAGGCGGCGGTCTGGAACTGGCCCCCTACACGGAGATCTCCGCCCTGCGGGAGAACAACGGCTGGCTCTACGCCGCCGCCAAATCCGGCAAGAATGGCTGCCTGCTGCGGATGCAGCCGGACGGCACCGGCCGGACCGAAGTGCTGACAACGGCAGGCGAGATCACCGATTTCGCCTTTGCACCGGACGGCACCATCTGGATGACGACGTTGGAATCGGAGGGCGGGCGGCTCTACCGGGTGAACAGCGACCAGTGGGGCGTGACGGTGGAGCTCATCGTGAGCCAGATCGACGGCCGCGCCCTCTCCTGCCCCACGGCAGTGGCCGCAGCATCGGACGGCGCGGTCTACTTCACCGACCTTGCCGCCGCCCGCGCCCGGCACGGCGTGGAGAGCGCCCTGCGCACCGAACTGACTGCCCACACCGGCACCGGAAGCGTCTATGTCTACGATCCCGCCGCCCGCACGGTGGAGACTGTTCTGACCGGCATCGCCGGAGCCTCCGGCCTTGCGCTGGATGAGGCAGCGGAGACGCTCTATGTCTCCGACCTGGGAAGCCGCTGCGTCTGGGCGGTGGACACCGCCGCCCGCGACCGGACGGCCGGGGGCAAAGGCTGCCCGACACATCTGTACGGCCTGCCCGGCTACCCCGGTGCCCTGTCGCTGGACGCGGACGGCACACTCTACATCAGCTACCGCTGGGCCCGGTCCGGCTGGCTGGAAGACCACGCCGGGCGCACTCTGCTGCGGGGCATGGCCCTGCGGCTGAGCCAGACGATGCAGGAGGGGCTGTTCTCCCTCTCGGCCAGCGACATCCGCGCCGAGGCGGTCGCACCCGCCAGCGGTAGCTGGCAGCGGACGATCCCCGGCGGCAGCTCTGGCAGCACCACGGCGCTCTGCCCGGTGGGCAGCCGGGTCTATCTGGCCATTTCCGGGGAAACAAAACTGCACTGGGTCAGGGTGTAAACCCTCTCCGTCCCGCTTTGCGGGCCGGGCCGGTCTTTTACAAAACGCGCAGGCCCACCATGTCAAAAGGCGGCGGGCCCTGCGCGCAAGGGTAGATATGAGGTGAATCCATATGACGGAAGCATTCAAACAGCAGATCGAAACCGAGGCACGGCAGGCCGTGACCGAACTTCTGGCGCAGGCCGGACTGCGCAAAGGCGATGTCTTTGTGGTGGGCTGCTCGTCCAGTGAGATCGTCGGCGGGCACATCGGCAAGGACAGCAGCCTGGAAGCCGCGCAGGCCGTCTATGCCGGCATCGCGCCGGTGCTGGCCGAAAACGGCATCTGGCTGGCCGCGCAGTGCTGCGAGCACCTGAACCGCGCCCTCATCATCGAGCGGGAAGCCGCCGAAAAATACGGCTGGGAGGAAGTCTGCGTCGTGCCCCGCCCCCACGCGGGCGGCAGCTGGGCCACCACCTGCTGGAAGCAGTTCCAGGACCCCATCGCAGTGGAGGAGATCCGCGCCCATGCGGGCATCGACATCGGCGGCACCCTCATCGGGATGCACCTGCGCCGGGTGGCCGTGCCGGTGCGGCTGAACCTTTCCCGGATCGGCGAAGCGAACATTCTCTGCGCCCGCACCCGCCCGAAGCTCATCGGCGGCGAGCGCGCCAGATATACCGAGGAGGACTGAGTTGTATGGCTGAAAAAACGCTGGAAGAGATGCGGGAGGCCGTTGCCGCCATCCGGGAGACCATGGCCGCTGCGGCCCGCGAGGCCGGGCGCGACCCCGCCGAGGTGCAGCTCTGCGCTGCCTGCAAGACCCGCACCGTCGAAACCGTGGCGGCCAGTGCTGCCCTGCCCATTGACGTGTTTGGCGAGAACCACGTGCAGGAGCTTTGCGCAAACTTTGACGCCGGGGCCTACTGCGGCAAACCGAGCCACTTCATCGGCCATTTGCAGACCAATAAGATCAAAAAAGTGCTGGGCCGCGCCAGCCTCATCCAGAGCGTGGACAGTGAGCATCTGCTTGCCGCCATCGAGAAGGAAGCCGCCAGAGCGGGCCTTGTCCAGAACGTGCTGCTGGAAGTGAACATCGGCGGCGAGGCGTCAAAGTCCGGCGTTTCGCCGGAGCAGCTCTGGCCCCTGCTGGACACTGCCGCCGCACAGGAGCACATCCGGGTCTGCGGCCTGATGGCCATCCCGCCCGTCAACGATGACGACGCCCGGAACCGCGCTTATTTAGCAGCGGTGCACAAGCTGTTCGTGCAGGCCGGAGAGCGCGGCTATGCCAACGTGAAGATGGAGACCCTCTCCATGGGCATGAGCGGCGACTACGAGAACGCCATCCGCGAGGGTGCCACCCTTGTCCGCATCGGCACCGCCATTTACGGCGAGCGGGATTATAGTAAAAAGTAACATTACGACCCTCTCCGTCAGCGCTGGCGCACTGCTTGAGAGGGTCAAAAATAGGAGAAACCATGCCAAAAACACAGATCCGATCCACCCAGGACCCCGCCGCACACCACACCAGCAGCCGCGCCCTCATCCGGCGCTTTCTGCCGTATCTGGCCAAGTACAAGGGCGTCCTCTTCTTTGACCTGTTCTGCGCAGCGCTGACCACCCTGTGCGACATCATCCTACCCAAGATCATGAGTGCCATCACCAACTCGGCCATGGGGGTGGGCATCACCCTGACGGCCGGCATCGTGCTCAAGCTGGCGGGCATCTACTTCGTGCTCCGCATCATTGATGGAGCGGCGCAGTATTTCATGTCCAGCATCGGCCACATCATGGGCGTCCACATCGAGACCGACATGCGCCGCGATGCCTTCGACCACCTGCTGCTGCTCGACCACACCTATTACAACAACACCAAGGTCGGCACCATCATGGGCCGCATCACCAACGACCTGTTCGATGTGACCGAGTTCGCCCACCACTGCCCGGAGGAATTCTTCATCGCCTTCATCAAGATCCTGGCGTCCTTCATCATCCTCTGCCGGGCCAGCATCCCGCTGACGCTGGCGGTCTTCGCCTGTGTGCCGCTGATGGGGGTCGTCTCGGTCAAGCTGAACCAGAAGCTCCGCGCCCGGTTCCGCCAGCAGCGCGTCCAGATCGGCGAGCTGAATGCCACCATCGAGGACAGCCTGCTGGGGCAGGGCGTCGTCAAGGCCTTTGCCGCCGAGGACCAGGAGCGCGCGAAATTTGCGCAGGGCAACAAAGACTTTGAGCAGATCAAGACCCTTGGCTACTACGCCATGGCTGCGTTCAACACCTCCACCCGCCTGTTCGACGGCCTGATGTATCTGGTGGTCATCCTGGCGGGCGGTCTGTCGCTGGTCAACGGCAGGATCACCGCCGGTGACCTTGTGGCCTATATGCTCTACGTCACCACCCTCATCGCCACCATCCGCCGCATCGTCGAGTTCGCCGAGCAGTTCCAGCGCGGCATGACCGGCATCGAGCGCTTTGCCGAGATCATGGACACCCCTGTGACCATCGGCGACGCCCCGGACGCGGTGCCGCTGCAGCCCGGCCCCGGTGACATCCGGTTTGAAAACGTCAGCTTTGAGTACCCGGACGACCACAACAAGGTGCTGCGTCATGTAAACCTGAACATCCGCCCCGGCGAGAATCTGGCGCTGGTTGGGCCTTCCGGCGGCGGCAAAACCACCCTGTGCAACCTGATCCCTCGCTTTTATGATGTGACCGGCGGCGAGATTTTGATTGACGGGCAGGACATCCGCCATGTTACCCTGAGCAGCCTGCGCAATGCCGTTGGCGTGGTGCAGCAGGATGTTTACCTGTTCAGCGGCACGGTGGCCGAAAACATCGCTTACGGCAAGCCGGGTTCCACGCGGGAGGAGATCATTGCCGCCGCCAGGCTGGCCGGTGCTGATGGCTTTGTGCGGGAGCTGAAAGACGGGTATGATACCTATGTAGGCGAACGCGGGGTCAAGCTTTCCGGCGGGCAGAAACAGCGCATCAGCATTGCGCGGGTATTTTTGAAGAACCCGCCCATCCTGCTGCTGGACGAAGCCACAAGCGCGCTGGACAACGAGAGTGAGATTCTGGTTGGGCAAAGCCTGGATAAGCTGGCCAAGGGCCGCACCACGCTGACGATTGCCCACCGCCTGACCACCATCAAAAACGCTGACCGCATTCTGGTGCTGGGCAAATCCGGCATTGAGGAAGAGGGCCGCCACGAGGAATTGCTGGCAAAGAAAGGCATTTATTACCGCCTGTGGAACGGGCTGGTCAGCGGGCAGACGCTGTGATGGAAAAGCGGACGCTATGCCGCTTTGTTCCGATATAAAATATATAATGCAGAGCCACCCCGCCGTTGGGGCAGAAGTTTCCCGCGGCGGGGTGATTTTTGTGATTTTATAGGGAACGGTTTTGAGCGTTCTATTATCTGCCGCCTGTTTCCAACACATAACAAACCCAATATTTTCTGAGCGGCACACCGCGATCCGCCACCATTATTCATTATTATTTATTTTTTCCCGTCTCCTCTCCACCCAATTTCTAATTCCTCATTTCTAATTCCTAATTTTCCTCTCAGTTCCGACTTCCTCTCTCCTTAATTGCCTCACCATTCTCCCCGTATTCAGCCCGCAGGTCAGCAGGTTAGAGGCTGTCATGACCGCCAGAAAACCCGGCATACCGTATTGCGGCATCAGCCACAAAATGCCTGCAATGCGCAAAATGGAATCCAGCACCGAATAGCGGAAGGTCGCCAGCTGCTCCCCCATGCCTTTTAAGATCGCATCCACCATGCTTTCCAGGTACATAAAGGGTGCCACAAAGCCCAGTACCTGCACATAGCGGCCCGCCTGGGCATCGTGATAGAGCAAAATGGCGGCATCCTTACCAAACAGCACCAGCGCGGCCCCCACCAACAGCGAGAACCCACCCGTCAACCCCATGGCAAGCCGCACAAGGCGGCGCAGGGCAGCGGTATCCCGGGCGGTGTGGGCACGGGTGATCTCCGGCATCAGCAGGCCGGAAAGTGCCGCCAGCACCGAGAACGGAAAAAAGATAAGCGGCAGTGCCATGCCTTTTAAGGAACCATACTGCGCCACGGCTTCGGCGCGGGTGCCAAGGTAAGCGGCAAGACAGGCGGGGATCAGCACGCTTTCCCCTGCCTGCAAAACGCTGGCCACCAACCGGCTGCCGGTCACGGGCAGCACAATTTCCCACAGCTCCCGGCTGGTATAGCCGCGGGGCGGGTCATCGGCACATGGGCGGAAGCTCGGTTCCTGCCGGGCAAACAGCGCCATAATGCCGCAGGAGACCGCCTCACTGACAGTATTGCCGATGAGCACCGCACAGCAAGCGTAAGCCGCGCCCCAGTGGGCCAGCTTTACCAGCGCCAATGCGGCCACGGCCATCCGCACGGTCTGCTCCACCCGTTGGGCAATGATATTCGGTTCCACCCTTCGCCGCGCCAAAAAGCACCCCCGCAGCGCCCCGGCCGCCGCAATAAACGGCAGGCTGGGGGCCAGCGTACACAGCCCCAGCTCCGCGCGGGAATCATGCAGGGCAAAGCGGGCCAAAGGGTCCGCCAGCGCCAACTGCGCCAGCATGGCGGCGGTGCCCAATACGGCCGCTGTTGCCGCAAGGCTGCGCAGCGTCGGGGCCATGCCGCGCCCACGGGTCAGGCACTGCGCACCCAGCCGTGTGGACGCCACATTGATGCCCGCCGAAGCCAGCGAAACAAACACCATATAGACGGATAAGATCAGCTGGTACAGGCCCATACCCTCCGGCCCCAGGCGCGCAGCCACAAACACCCGGAACACCATGCCCAGCGCCCGCAGCGCAAAGCCCGCCACTGTCAGCAGTGCTGCATTTTTCAGATAGGTTTTCCCCCGCAGTGCCGTTTTTGCCGCCCCCTTTGCCCGTATAAAGCCAGTATATTCTGCATTGCTGCGGTTTATGGCAGGGTTTTATGAAGAAGTATCACCCATACAATTCGGACATTTTTGCTGGTTTGGCGTGCTATTCGTTTTGATAGTACTTGCATTTTGTGCTCTGACGCGGTACACTAATAAAGTGCGGCCCATGCCGCAAAACGGAGAACGGTGCCGAAGCGGAGCAGTTGCAGCGCCCCGCCCGGCACAGATAAAAGGAGCTATACCCACATGAGTGAAGCATGTACCCACGATTGCAGCAACTGCCACGCTGACTGTTCCAGCCGTGCGCCGCAGCATGAACCGCCGCACGCAAAAAGCCACATCAAAAAAGTGATCGGCGTTGTTTCCGGCAAGGGCGGCGTCGGCAAAAGCATGACCAGCGCCATGATGGCTGTTTCCATGCGCCGCAAAGGCTACAAGGTCGGCGTGCTGGATGCTGACATTACCGGCCCTTCCATCCCCAAATTGTTCGGCGTTCATGGCCCGGCCATGGGCACCGAGGACGGCATCAACCCGGTGGAAAGCCACACCGGCATCAAGATCATGTCCATCAACCTGCTGCTGGAAGATGAGGAAGCCCCCGTTGTGTGGCGCGGCCCCGTGATTGCCGGTG
>OGNM01001338.1_pt1 | contig 10877 bp, 7 predicted proteins | sample 1573441 | NCBI WGS metagenome assembly OGNM01 (sample SAMEA2581915, study PRJEB24529) | metagenome | biome: Human gut stool | place: China | collected 2011
TTCCAGTTTATTTTCTCCCAATACCTTCTTTATATTTTTTGCAAATGTTGTCCGGGCAGCCTCATCCGCTACCATTGCTTTCCATTCGCCACCGGCGGCACCCAACCGAAGTTTCGCTTTCGTCCCCTTCACATCGGCACGGACCGACTTTATCAGTTCTTCCCAGGTCGTCACTCCTTTTTCCTGAAAAACACGGGGATTCTCAAAAGAAAGAGAACCGTCTTTATGGGGACGGACATTCAAAAAGATCAAGTCATCGCTTGCCCTCAAACTTTCAGCAGCAATACGACCACGGTTATAAAAATTACCCCGTACATAGGAGCTGACAAAATAGTCTTGTTGCGCATACAACGATAATCCTACTAACAAAAAAAGAAAGAATACAATTTTTCTCGGTACTAGCATAATGATTGATAATTAATCGGTTCAGGTCGCAAAAATACGCATACCTCACCCAAACAGATGTTCAAAAATCACTATTATACTTCCAAAAATCAACAGATAGTTTATCCTTAGAATATGAAAAACAGAACATCCCCCCAAAAATGCCAGGAAAAACAAAATAAAGTATGTTTCTTTGCAGCCAAAATCACCATCTTCTACTATATTAAGAAAAGAGAACCTATGAATAAAAATCAACGTATAGAAAACGGGTAGCAGATACTAAGATCAGTATCCGAAGGCGATTCGCAGGCTTTTCGTACGTTGTATATGCACTATTACGACAGGTTGTTCAACTTCGCCATGCTGTTTCCACACGTAGCTATGGTATACGACCAGACTAAATGTCATTTTTACGCCAACGGCAAGAAGGTTGACAAGGCGTATGCATTTAAACGCTACTACAGCGAATTCAAGCCCGTGGCGGCCGAGCGCATTGTGATTGACGCCCCGAGCAAGGAAAACGCCGTGATCTTCGCGCGCGTCGATTTTGAGGGCAACGTCAACGACGATGACGCGGCGGCTCTTGTTGTCGCCGACTGGATTCTGGGCGGCGGTACGGGTCTTTCGAACCGCCTGGTCGATCGTCTGCGTCAGAAGGAAGGTCTTTCTTACGGCGTTGGCTCTCACGTGAAACTGCCGCAGTTCGGCAACCGCTCGAGTTGGATGATGTCTGCAATCGTCGCGCCGCAGAATCTGCCCAAGGCTGAAGCCTGCGCCAAGGAAGAGATTGCGCGCGCCGTCAAGGACGGCTTTACCGAGCAGGAAGTTAAGGAAGCCGTCAAGGGCATTCTCGACTCCCGCGCCGTCAATCGCGCTCAGGACGACTACCTCGCCCAGAGTTGGCTGCAGTTCATGGAAGCCGGCAAGACGTTTGCTTTCAGCAAGCAGTTTGAAGAACGGATCGCCGCCGTGACGGTTGACTCCGTCAACGCCGCCCTGCGCCGCATGGTGGTGCCGGAAAACGTGACCTGGATTCTTTCGGGTGACCTCGCCAAGGCCGGTCTGAAGAAGTAAGCCAAAAAAAATCCAAACGCAACCGAAAGGCAGTGCTCGATTCCATAAGTCGGCGCTGCCTTTTTCGTCAGTGGTCGCGCAGGAAGGCTTCCCCTTCAGGAGTTAGTTCAATGCCCGCAGCCTTAATGCTCGCAGCGATCTCTCGCGTGCATTCGAATACGGCGGGATCGATGCGCCCGGCGGCTTTGGGCCAGAAGACATAGAAGGGGATCGTGAGCGGCTCCTTGAGCTCGATGAGCTTGCAGTCGTTGGAGACACTCTTGGCGGCAAGTCGATCGGTGAAGTGAACGCCGACATTGCGCTTGACGAAGCGAAGCGCTACCTGTGTGGAAGACACTTCGGCCGCGATGCGTGCATGAGCGGGCATCAGGCGACGTGCGTGTTCCTGTTCGAGCGTATCGCGCGAAAGAATCACGAATTCTGCTTCACGACAATCTTCCTGTCCGATGGTGTCATACCTTGCGATCGGGTGCTGACGGCTGGCGACCAGACAAAACGGCAGGTGAGCAAGCGCTGTTTTTTCCAAATCGTCGTGGCTGCTCAAGAGTGTTCCGAACCCTACATCAAACGGGTGGGAGTATTTGGAGTAGTGAATATCGCGACTGGCATGCACGTCCATTGTCACTCTCAGCGTTTCTTCGTGGCGTTTCATGATGGTGACAACGGCCGGAATGATGACATCCGAGCAATGGCGGGCAAGTACTGCGATACGCAGTGTTTTTTTGCGGTCGCGCTCTCTTGAATAATCTTCGAGACGTTGCCAGGCGCGCATTGATTCCATGGCCACCCGATAAAAATCTGCGCCATCTTCGGTAAGAGTGAGCGCTTTTCCCGAACGATCAAACAGCGCAAATCCAAGCCGTTCTTCGAGCTGAGAAATCACTCGGCTTGCGGCGGAAGCCGAAAGCGCGATCTTGTCGGCGGCCGCAAGCAGGCTTCCGGATTCGACAACGGCGCAGAAGAGTCGGACGGATTTCGATTTGAGTTCCATGTGAGTAGTAAGAAAAAAGGAGCGAGCCCAAATTTCTTGCATGGACGACTGAAAATGAGTCGTGTGCAATCAGGCGGAATACGGTAAAAACTTTCGTCCGCCAATGGAGAATTATTTAAGATTGTCGAAGTTAATAACCTTGGATAATTGGCTTGAGGCTGGCAAGCCTTCAGAAAGAAGAAAGGGGCGCATATAGCACCCCTCGGATCTGTTGCATTTTGCAATGCTTGTTAGTGGCAAAAGCTCGTTTCCTAACGATATTGCGCTGCAAGTTTAACCTGCTCTTAGCATCACGTCAATTACCTGAATAGCTACAAGCGGAGTTTTATATGCCTTCAAAGATGCGTTATCGCCTTGCACTGGATTTGGGAACAACGTCAATTGGCTGGGCTATGCTCAGGCTTAACCAACACGATAAGCCGCACGCTGTTATCAGGGCCGGTGTGAGAATTTTCAATGATGGAAGAGTTCCGAAAACGGGAGAAGCTCTGGCAGTTCAACGACGTTTGGCGAGACAGCAACGCCGGACGCGTGATCGCAGTCTTCGGCGCAAGAACAAACTGATCAATATGTTGGTTCGGTTCGGCTTCTTTCCGGAAAATCCAGCAGAACGTAAATCACTTGAGAGGCTAAATCCTTACGAATTACGAGCAAAGGGTCTGGAGCAACAACTCAAACCTGAACAATTTGCAAGAGCTTTGTTTCATCTAGCACAGCGTCGAGGATTTAAATCCAATCGCAAAACGGACAGGGGTGATACTGAATCCGGCGTCATGAAAGCGGCGATTGCTGAAACCAAACAAGAAATAGAAACCTTAGGGTGCCGTACGATCGGCGAATACCTCTATAAGCGATTGCAGTCCGGGTTGGGAACAAGGGCTCGTCTTCGCGACAAGCCCAAGGTGAAAGGCGGCTCGACGAAGGCATATGACCTGTATACGGAAAGAAGCCTGGTGGAGAAGGAATTTGATGTACTTTGGAATGTCCAGAGTCGTTTCGCCCCAGAACTTTTTACGCTGGAAAAACGTGAGGCACTAAGGGATACCATTTTCCATCAACGTGATCTGCGCCCAGTGAAGCCGGGACGTTGTACTCTGTTCCCAGAAGAAGAGCGAGCACCTTTGGCTTTACCCTCTCAGCAAAGATTCCGTATCTGTCAGGAGGTGAATAATCTTCGCAAAATCGATGAACATTTGTGTTCGGTCGAACTCACTCGCACAGAAAAAGCAAAGCTGGTACAGGCTTTGAGCTTAGCTAGAAAGAAAACATTCGAGCAGCTCCGAAAGACTATTGGCTATGAAGGTCAATTTAATCTAGAAGATGCCGGTGCCGGGATGGCGGAGCGTAAAGGAAATGAACCATCCGTAGTCATAGGGAAGATCATTGGTAAGGATTGGTTAAATTATTCGCTATCAGAACAAGATAAGCTGGTTTTAATGCTGCTCAATATTGAGTCGGAATCGGAGCTTATCGATAAGCTTCAAGAAGAATTCGGCCTGTCAGAAGCTGTGGCAAAGAAATTGTCCGGAACCTCATTGGTTAGCGGATACGGGGCTCTTTCCCGTAAGGCTATAGACTTAATACTGCCTTTCCTTGAGCAGGGTATGACATACGATAAGGCCGTTGCGGCTGCAGATATTCCCTCGCACAGCGATTTGACATGGCAGGTGAAGAGAGAAGTGACGGATCAACTTCCTTACTATGGTGAAGTTTTGCAACGTCACGTTGGGTTTGGTACTGGAGATCCTAAGGATGCTCCGGAGGTGCGTTTTGGCAAAATTGCCAATCCAACGGTTCATATTTGCTTAAATCAGCTTCGCCTCATTGTAAATTTGATCATAAAGCGCTATGGCAGACCGGATGAGGTTGTAATTGAGGTAGCTCGAGATCTTAAACTTTCTCGAGAAAAGAAAAATGAAATAGCAAGAAAGCAGAAGAAAAATCAAGAAAAAAGAGATCAGGTGAGAAAAGAAATAGCGGCAATTTTAGAGTGTGATGAGAGCCTTGTTACCGGCGAGGATATTGAAAAGTGGTTGCTTTGGGAAGAACTTAACCCGGGTAGAGCTTTAGACCGTTGTTGCCCCTATACGGGTAAGCAAATTAGTGCAGTAGATCTTCTCTCGAAATCCTTTGAAATTGAACATATTTTGCCGAGATCTCGCACGCTTGACGATTCTAGGTCGAATAAAACGGTATCCTATTGGAAAGCGAATCGACTGAAATCAAATATGACGCCATGGGAAGCTCGCGAGATTTTTGAAGCTCAAGGCTGGAGTTATGAAGATATATTGAGGCGAGCGGAAAATCTTCCTCCGAATAAGCGTTATCGTTTTGGTGCTGATGGGTACAAAATATGGCTAAGAGAGGACTCCGACTTTTTATCGCGAGAACTAACGGACACTCAATATATTAGTCGTATTGCCAGAGAATATGTTTCTCTTGTTTGCCCGAAGAATACCTATGTGATTCCTGGACGAATGACGGCGATGCTTAGACACTGTTTGGGTCTTAATACCATTCTCAGTGACGATGACAAAAAGAACCGCAACGATCATCGCCACCATGCCGTGGATGCGTGTGTCATTGGCATAACTGACAGATCGTTGCTGAACAAGATTGCCACAGCGAGCGCAAGAGGTGAGGAAATGAATGATAGGAGGCTACAGAGGACTGTTGAAGAGCCCTGGACAGGCTTCCGAGAGAGCGTGCGTCGCGCAGTAGAAAGGATCAATGTCAGCCATCGTCCAGAGCACTCCTACGAGGGGCAGATGCACGACCAGACGGCTTATCCAATCGACGAGAACGGCCAAGGTTGGAAGAAGGAAGTCAAGTCTAATGGTCAAACTGAATGGAAGAAAGTATCTGTTATTCCGATTGTCTCCCAAAAGGCTGCACAACGCCATGGCTATCTGGCGGATGGTAGTTTGAGACCTTATAAGGGATATTCCGGGAATAGTAACTTCTGTATTGAAATTACTGTGAATGAGAAAGGAAAGTGGCAGGCAGAGTTTGTGACAACTTTTGATGCCTATCAGATTGCCAGAAAATTCGGAAAAGATAAATTGTATGGGAAAGAAAGTCAAAGCGGTCACAAGTTGGTCATGAGACTAATGAAGAAGGATATTGTGTCTATGGTAGATGCTGATGGATGCAGAAAACTGTATCTTTTGCACAAATTTAGTACGAATGGCGTGTTATCCTTTGCACCAATAAACGAAAGCAATGTAAGTGCTAGGGTTGCTGAAGGGGTTTTCAAGTTTGTGTCAAAAACTGCCGGTTCATTGCAAAAATCAAAAGCGAAGCTGGTAACATTGAGTCCTCTGGGTGACCGTTCTTAATTCTAATGGAATAAATTAAACGCGAGAGGTGCACTATGATCGGTAGAATTGTGGAGATACAAACCGATGGAATGCACCTCTCTTTGTTTAGGGGTTTTCTTAAAATTGAATCTAAAGGAGAGCATTGGAAGGAAGTAGGAAGAATTCCTCTGGATGATATCTTAGCCGTTGTCTCAAATGCACATGGAATAACCTACACAAATAACATAATGGTTGAATTGGCCAGAAGAGGTGTTCCTTTTGTTTTAACGTCAGATGAGCATGAACCAGTTGGTGTTTTGTGGTCGACTTCTTCAAACTCTGTTCAGTCGAAAAGAATTGAAGCTCAGATTCAAGCAAGTTTACCTTTGAAGAAAAATATTTGGAGTCAAATTGTTAAAGCAAAGATTCTTTCGCAAGCACAAGGTCTTGACTATTTTGGGAAAAGATCAACTTATCTCAGGCGCTTGATAAGAGATGTAATAAGTGGTGATGCAACGAATCGAGAGGCTGTAGCTGCTAAATATTATTTCAGAGAGCTATTCGGAAGTCATTTTGTTCGAGACCGTAAGGAACTAGGTATCAATGCAAGATTGAACTACGGTTATACAATACTTAGAACTGCCGTAACTCAGGCTGTCTTAGCTTCTGGTTTGCATCCAAGTATTGGTTTGCACCACAAAAATGAATTTAACTCTTTTAGATTGGTTGATGACTTGATTGAGCCGTTTCGTGTTTTGGTTGATGTTAAAGTAAAAATCTTATGCGATGAGAGTTCGACCGCTATTGCACTTGAAAACGGTGTAACAGCAGATGAGAAGGCTGCGTTGGTAAGCGTGTTGCATACGCCAGTTTTGCTTAAAGATGGTTCGGCTACTCCTGCAGTGGTAGCAATTCAAAGCTTATCCGTTTCTATTGCACAAAAATTTATAAATAAAGAAACAGAACTGATTCTTCCGGAAAAATTTATATATGAAGAAACAATAAAAGGTTTGTTCTGAAATGATTTCTGGATATCGTCTGATGTGGTTAATAGTGATGTTTGATTTGCCGGTACAAACCAAGAAAGACCGGAAGTTGGCTAGTAAATTCCGAAACGATTTGCTTGATCTTGGGTTTTTACGTTGTCAATTCAGCATTTACGTCAAGTTTTGCGTCGGAACCGAGAGAACAAAAACCATTTTTAGATGCATCAAAAACCTGTTGCCACCCAGAGGTCAGGTTAGTATCTTGACTATCACTGACAGTCAGTTTAAGAAGATCCAGACCTACCACAGCCGAAAAAATGTGTTGACGGCAAAACAGCCAAAACAGCTAGAACTGTTTTAGAGAAGTAGCCAAATTTTTGAGAGTAAACCTCGAAAAAACCGTTAAAAATCAATGGCTTAGCGTGCTCATATTTTATATCGTTAGGAAACGAGCTTAAGCCAGAACCTAATGTGTCGCCTTATCTCGGCGAAGAGAATTTTATATCGTTAGGAAACGAGCTTAAGCCAGAACTCCGAAAAAGCGTACAAACCATGATCCTTGATTTTATATCGTTAGGAAACGAGCTTAAGCCAGAACGGAAAGGTCGAACTCGACACGTTGCAATGGATTTTATATCGTTAGGAAACGAGCTTAAGCCAGAACCCGAAGGTCTTGCGCGCCGTGCGTTCGTTGATTTTATATCGTTAGGAAACGAGCTTAAGCCAGAACCCAATGGTGTGTATCTAATGAACTGAAGGTATTTTATATCGTTAGGAAACGAGCTTAAGCCAGAACGCTCCGTAAGCGCGGGGCATGATGCTGTATATTTTATATCGTTAGGAAACGAGCTTAAGCCAGAACAACCGTTGTCGCTTGGCGTGATCGTCTGAAATTTTATATCGTTAGGAAACGAGCTTAAGCCAGAACGGTGGTTCTGTTCCGGTTGTTGCTACTGTTATTTTATATCGTTAGGAAACGAGCTTAAGCCAGAACTCTTGAGTAAGTCAACGTGCGCGCGCGATTATTTTATATCGTTAGGAAACGAGCTTAAGCCAGAACGCGACAGCCACGATGCTGGTTTCGATTGCCATTTTATATCGTTAGGAAACGAGCTTAAGCCAGAACGTCTTTCTCAGTCCGAAGATCAATCGTCTGATTTTATATCGTTAGGAAACGAGCTTAAGCCAGAACACCTACGATGATAAGCATTTGCCTGCTAATATTTTATATCGTTAGGAAACGAGCTTAAGCCAGAACCTAAACCACTCATTATAGATCAAACTGATTATTTTATATCGTTAGGAAACGAGCTTAAGCCAGAACTAGTCGCGTCATCAGGCTCGAAGGACGCAAAATTTTATATCGTTAGGAAACGAGCTTAAGCCAGAACCGGCCACGGCAATGCAGACGTAAAGTAGTCATTTTATATCGTTAGGAAACGAGCTTAAGCCAGAACGCGGGAGGGGCGCGGTAGCGCCCGCATTGCATTTTATATCGTTAGGAAACGAGCTTAAGCCAGAACACTAGCACGTTTTGAATCGTACTAGCGGGTATTTTATATCGTTAGGAAACGAGCTTAAGCCAGAACAAGGTCTGCGCCTTCCGGAAGTGCCGCCTTATTTTATATCGTTAGGAAACGAGCTTAAGCCAGAACTATCGCAAGCTCGCAAAGCTTGTCGACAAAATTTTATATCGTTAGGAAACGAGCTTAAGCCAGAACTGTAGATGTCTGCAGGAGTGTGCAGGGCCGATTTTATATCGTTAGGAAACGAGCTTAAGCCAGAACGACACACGGCCCGCCCAGATAAAAGGCGACATTTTATATCGTTAGGAAACGAGCTTAAGCCAGAACACAGTCGCGTCAGCGGTAAAAGCCGCCAGTATTTTATATCGTTAGGAAACGAGCTTAAGCCAGAACGCGTCCTGCTTCGGCAAAGATCAGCAAGTCATTTTATATCGTTAGGAAACGAGCTTAAGCCAGAACGGCATTATTACCGGCCATATGCACTCGACAATTTTATATCGTTAGGAAACGAGCTTAAGCCAGAACAGTGCATTGATGCCTTTGTGGACCACCAAGATTTTATATCGTTAGGAAACGAGCTTAAGCCAGAACCGCACAAAGAGTCATCCATTGAGACCTTAAATTTTATATCGTTAGGAAACGAGCTTAAGCCAGAACGACTCGGTTGCGCTGGATCAGGATCAGGTTATTTTATATCGTTAGGAAACGAGCTTAAGCCAGAACGATGCAAGGCTTCCAATGCGCTCTTGATTTATTTTATATCGTTAGGAAACGAGCTTAAGCCAGAACGGCAGCGTCCGGTTGGGGCAGCGACAGCAGATTTTATATCGTTAGGAAATGTGCATAAGTCAGTTCAATGCGCTGTTAAAAATTATTAATTATATGGTATGTTATTTTTAATCTTATTTAAGAAATATAACTATTGTATCATATTATTGATGTTATACCTTCTTACTTTGATAGATAATATGGCGAGCGTGCATATACACTGAAAAGTGGCGTTGACTGTAAAAAAATCAAAAACAAATAGGTATTATCTAGTGAAACGTTGAAAAGCCAGGGTGGTATGGAAGACTTTCCTTCTAGGAAGGGGAATACAAAATAAATGCAAAAACAACAACAATCAGTGCAATATTTGCACTTTACGAAACATCGAAAATCATTCACAATGCGCATCAACACAGACACGACGCCGGTCTTTCACTCGAGCAAGAGACGGCTTGCGAAAGACCTGGTCGGCGGATCTCCTGTATAGAGAAGGTAGGGCCGGTCGGGCAACTGATCGGCCCTGATTTTTGCGGGAGTCCGGAGGTCTGTTGCCGACGACAAGAATAATCCTGCACACGCATTTCAGGAGTCACAGCCGTGAGCATCCCTTACGATCCGCGCTCGACGCGCGCAGAAGAGTTCATCAACGACGAGGAAGTTCTTGCTTCTCTGGCCTACGGTGAAGAAAACAAGAATAACGCAGCCCTGATTGATCAGCTGCTCGACAAGGTGATGACCTTCAAGGGGCTTACTCACCGCGAAGCGGCCGTGTTGCTTGCCAACGATGATCCGGAAGTCACTAAGCGCATTTTCGACGCCGCCATTAAGGTGAAGGAACACATCTACGGCAAGCGCATCGTGCTTTTTGCGCCGCTCTACCTCTCCAACTACTGCATCAACGGCTGCACATACTGCCCGTATCACGCCAAGAACAAGCACATCGTGCGCAAGAAGCTCACGATGGAGGAAATCGAGCGTGAAGTGATTGCACTGCAGGACCTCGGTCACAAGCGTCTGCTTCTCGAAGCGGGCGAACACCCGAAGTACAACCCGATCGAATACATCCTTGACGCCATCAAGACGATTTATTCGATCAAGCACAAGAACGGCGCCATCCGCCGCGTCAACGTCAACATCGCGGCAACGACCGTAGAAAACTACAAGAAGCTGCACGACGCCCAGATCGGTACCTATCAACTCTTCCAGGAAACGTATCACAAGCCGACCTACGAAGAGCTGCACCCGAAGGGACCGAAGTCCGACTATTGCTATCACACGGAGGCGCACGACCGCGCCATGCAGGCCGGCATCGACGACGTGGGTCTCGGCGTTCTCTTCGGACTTAATCTCTATCGCTACGATCTCATTGCGCTTCTGATGCACGCCGAACATTTGGAAGCCACCTACGGCTGCGGTCCGCACACGATCTCCGGCCGACGACATCGACCCCGCAACGTTCTCCAACGCCGTGCCCGACGACGTCTTCCTTAAGGTCGTGGCTCTGATCCGTCTGTCCGTGCCTTACACCGGCATGATCATGTCGACGCGTGAAAGCGCGCGCATCCGCACCGAAGCGCTCAAGCTCGGCGTGTCGCAGATTTCGGGCGGCTCTCGCACGTCCGTGGGCGGCTACACGATCAAGGACATCACCAAAATCGAAAACACGGCACAGTTTGACACGAGCGACCGCCGCAGCCTCGATGAAGTGGTGCATTGGCTCCTGGACAACCACTATCTGCCGAGCTTCTGCACGGCGTGCTACCGCGCCGGCCGCACGGGCGACCGCTTCATGGAATTTGCCAAGGACGGCTCCATTGCCCGCTACTGCCAGGCCAACGCCGTGATGACA
>OGNM01001340.1_pt1 | contig 10850 bp, 4 predicted proteins | sample 1573441 | NCBI WGS metagenome assembly OGNM01 (sample SAMEA2581915, study PRJEB24529) | metagenome | biome: Human gut stool | place: China | collected 2011
GTATCCAGATACCGGAATTCGCTCTGGTATCTGACAGGTACCGTATCTTCCACGCCACCTTCTATCCGAAGGTCCTCCAATGCATCCGTATTCTCATCCAGATACAGGTCACTGACATTGAAACCGTAACTTAACAGTGTCTGAGCATCCTTAAAACGTGCCTTGTAGTCCGGGGCTCCCATGACCACGGCAATCAGGTCAATACCATCCTTCGTGGCAGTGGCAGATAGGCAGAATTTAGCCTTGGAGGTGGATCCGGTCTTCAGTCCCGTAGCCCACTGGTACTGTTTCAACAGCTTGTTGGTACTGTTCAGGGTAAATGTAGAGCTGCCCTGTCTGGTCTCATGGGTGATGTCTTCCATCCAGATACCGGTATATTCAAAGACCTGGGGATATTTCACCGTAAGCTCTCTGGACATAATGGCCACATCCATGGCTGTCGTATAGTGTCCATCGGAATCCGTCAGTCCGCAACAATCCTCGAAATGTGTATCCACCATTCCCAGTTCTGCCGCCTTTTGATTCATCTGATCCACGAAAGCCTCTTCACTCCCCGCTATGTATTCTGCCACCGCCACACTGGCATCGTTGCCGGAAGCTACAGCAATACATTTGATCAGGGTCTCCAAGGTCTGTACCTCGTTCTCCGCCAGGAATACCTGGGAGCCTCCCATGGAACTGGCGTAAGCACTGACGGTCACCGGATCCTCCAGTTTTATCTTCCCCTGATCCAATGCCTCGAATGTCAATAGCAATGTCATGATCTTGGTAATACTGGCGGGACTTCTGCGCTCTCTGGCATTCTGTTCAAAGATCACTTTCCCGGTAGAGCTCTCCAGAAGCACGGCACTGGGAGCTTCGATTGCCGCCGGCTCCGCAGATACACTGATCCCGTCCCACCAGAATACCTGTATGCTGACCGTAAAAAGTAAGATCCATGTGAAAATCCTTTTCCTGTTTTTTTGCATAAAAAAGCCACACTCCCTTATCCTTTCTTCTAAAGGATATGGTCGTATGGCCTTGTATATACCTGTAATCCAACCGTCCGGAACACTACAGTCTGGTGATCAGTGCCTGACAGCGTTCCTTCAGGGCTTCCCCCTTGCTGCGCACATCGATGTGAAATACTTTGATCAGCTGGACCACATAATCCACAGCTACAATCGCCAGAATTACCTGAATCAAACGGATGCCCACCTGGATCTGTACTCTGTCAATAATGTGATACATGGCATCGTGAACGAACTGCACGATTCCTATTGCATAAAAGCCCCAGGCAACAGTACTTTCCAGGCAGATGATACCACGGTAATTGAAGGGCTTGTTATTATAATCCCACCAGAGCTCTCCGAGGAAACGGATCATACCGATTCCCACCAGATATTCAAAAGTGGTGGCCAGAATGGCTCCAAGAAAATACAGCTTTACCAGTTTCCCGCGCAGGGGACTTAAAATCAGATATCCCAGCACTCCGCCGAAACCGTAGATCGGGCAAAAGGGGCCTTTGCCAAAGCCACGGTTGGTCAGCTTGTGATTGCAGAAAGACATATAGGTAGATTCCAATGCCCAGCCAAGAATTCTGTACAATCCAAACGCTGCTAACAGATGATAGATATCCGTTCCCAGTATTTCATAATTCCACATTTTGTTTCCCTCATAAGTACAAAGTCCCCGGTGATTACGCCGAGGACTGTTGTTTTGCATTAGTTATATTTACGTTTTCTTGCTGCTTCAGACTTCTTCTTACGTTTTACGCTAGGCTTCTCGTAATGCTCTCTCTTACGAATCTCCTGCTGGATACCAGCCTTAGCGCAGCTTCTCTTGAAACGACGTAAAGCGCTATCTAAAGTCTCGTTCTCTTTTACGATTACGTTTGACATCTTACACCCGACCTCCCTTCAGTCCCTTCAAGTAACATGACTGACTGGGTTATTCTAATGCGCAGTTGTTCTACACACATTTGATATTATAGCATAAAAAATACATTCGTCAACTACTTTTTTAATTTTTTATTATATTATAGTCTCCGTAGCCCGCATGAAAATAAGGACAAGCAGACTCTAAGCAACCGTCGGTACTTAGCGAGGGTATTTTCCTCGCTTATGTACCGTTACGGTTAAGCGTCCGAAGCGAAAGCGGGTCTGCGGTTCTTATTCTCATGCGAGCTACTGGCTTTAACAAAATCTTATTTAAAAAACTTATCATAAATTCCAAACAGGAAAATAAAGATCACGATCAGGGGCAGTCCATAGGTCAGATAACCGCGCATCCAGTCGTGGACTTTTAAGCCTTTGCCGGTATTTACTTCTGTCTTATAGTTCTCCCATCCCCAGCCGTATCTGGTCACACAGAACAACAGATATACCAGAGATCCTAACGGCAGGAACAGATTACTTACCAGGAAATCTTCGAAATCCAGTACTGCTCCGCCGAAGATGGAGAAGCCGTCCCAGCTCCATACATTGTAGCCCAGTACGCAAGGTACGGACAGTACGATGATCAGGAACAGGTTCACCAGGGAAGATTTCTTACGGCTGGCACCGGTCAGTTCCATACCACAGCAGATGATATTTTCAAATACTGCCAGTACTGTAGACAGAGCTGCGAACGCCATGAACAGGAAGAACAGGCTTCCCCACAGGCGGCCGTAAGGCATATTTGCGAAAATATTCGGCAAAGTAATAAAGATCAGGCTGGGCCCGGAAGTCTGATCCACCCCATAGGTAAAGCAGGCGGGGAAAATGATCAGTCCTGCGGTAATTGCCACGAAAGTATCCAGTACCACAACTCTGACGGACTCACCCATCAGGGAATGATCCTTGCCGATGTAGCTTCCGAAGATCGCCATGGCACCAATGCCAAGACTTAAGGTAAAGAATGCCTGATTCATGGCAGCAACTATTGTATCTTTAATGCCGACTTCTTTCATACGATTAAAGTCCGGAAGAAGATAAAATTTAAGTCCCTCTGAGCTTCCCGGTATAAGTATGCTGTGTACTGCAAGAACAAGCATTATAATCATAAGCGAAATCATAATGACCTTTGTTCCAAAATCAGGTACCAGATAGAACTTCAGACCTTCCTTTGCTCCCGCCATGAAGAAGCTGTTGATGGCAAGTACTACCATGATGGCAAGCAGTGCGATCATCATGACTTTCGTCACACGCTCCAGACCGTTCTGCAGGCCACCGGCACATATGACGACACCGATGACTACCACCAGTACCATCCAGAACATCATGACCCCTGGATCTGCCAGCATCCGGGTAAACTGATCCGCTACCGCATCTGCGGAAAGGCCGGAAAGTTTACCGGTAGCCGTCATATAAAAATAGTGTAACATCCAGCCTGCTACGGTAGTATAGAACATCATTAACAGATAACAGCCTGCCAGCGTGAAATACCCGTGGATATGCCACTTCTGTCCCGGCTTCTCCAGTGCCTGGTAAGCCTTTACGGGACTTTTCTTACTTGCTCTTCCCACAGCGAACTCCATGGTCATAATCGGCAGACCAAGGATCACCAGGAAGATCAGATAAAACAATACAAATGCGCCACCGCCGCCCTGGCCGGCCATGTACGGGAACTTCCATACATTGCCGATACCAATGGCACAGCCGGCAGACAGCAATATAAAGCCTAAACGGGATTTCAGATTCTCTCGTTCCATTATGCGAGCTGACCCTCCAGTACTTTGGACGCTTCCGCGATCGCTGCGGGAATGCCTGCGGGATTCTTACCGCCGGCCTGCGCCATGTTCGAACGTCCGCCGCCGCCACCGCCAACCAGTGCGGCAATTCCCTTGATCAGGTTGCCTGCATGGGCACCGGCCTTTACAGCACCGTCTGTTGCCATGGCGATCATATTGACCTTGCCATCCTGTGCAGAGAGCAGTACGACAACGCCTTCGCCAAGCTTATCCTTGAGCTGGTCGCCCAGGTCTCGCAAGCCATTCATATCCACACCGTCTACGCTGGTTGCCAGAAGCTTTGTTCCCTTGACTTCCACTGCCTGATCCATGACATTGCCCAGTGCGGACTGTGCCATCTTGGCTTTCAGGGATTCGTTCTCAGCATTCAGAGCCTTCAGTTCTGCCTGCATATGCTGGATCTTCTCGGTCAGGGCTGCCGGAGCTGCCTTTGCGGCTGCGGCTGCCTTATTGAAGTTCTCTTCCATAGCCTGATAGTATGCCATCACGTTGGCACCGGTCAGTGCTTCGATTCTTCTGACGCCGGCAGCGACACCGCTCTCGGACAGGATCTTGAAGTAACAGATCTCACCGGTATGCTTTACATGAGTACCACCACACAGTTCCTTCGAGAAGTCTCCCATGGATACCACGCGGACGGTCTCACCGTATTTTTCACCAAACAGAGCCATAGCTCCGCTCTTCTTCGCATCTTCGATGTTCATGACATCGGTAACGACTGCAATATCCTCTGCGATCTTCTCATTGACCAGAGCCTCTACCTTAGCGAGCTCTTCCGCAGTCATAGCCTGTCCGTGGCTGAAGTCGAAACGGGTTCTTGCGCCGTCCTGATAGGAGCCCTGCTGTTCTACATGATCACCCAGTACGATCTGCAGTGCCTTCTGTAACAGATGGGTTGCGGAATGGTTCTTGCAGACGCTCTTTCTGTTGTCGGTATCCACTGCCAGCTCTGCCTTGTCTCCCACAGTAACTGTTCCAGATACGACCTTACCCACATGTCCGATGCGTCCGCCTGCGATCTTCACCGTCTCAGTCACTTCAAAAGTACCGTTTTCGGTGCGGATTACACCAAAGTCACCCTTCTGTCCGCCCATGGTAGCATAGAACGGAGTCACATCGGTGATCAGTGTACCGGTCTCACCTATCTTTAAGGTGTTTACCAGTTCAGTCTCGGTGGCCAGTGCTACTACCTTTCCTTCTGCGGTCAGTTTATCATAACCTACAAATTCACTGGTGATCTTGTCATCCAGTCCATCGAATACACCTGCTGCAGTGGTAAGCTTCTGGGAGAAGTTCTGTCCTTCTCTTGCCTTCTGCTTCTGCTCTTCCATGGCAGCGGCAAAGCCTTCCTCATCTACGGTCAGATTCTCTTCCTGTGCCAGCTCTACAGTCAGCTCCAGAGGGAATCCGAAGGTATCGTATAAGTAGAATGCGGACTTGCCGTCGATCTGCTTTTTACCTTCACTTCTCTTCTGCTCCAGAATCTTGTGCAGCTCCTTCATGCCGTTCTCCAGAGTGCTCTCGAAGCGGGCGATCTCTTTCTGCAGCTCGCTTAAGATGAATTCGCGGTTCTTCTTCATCAGAGGATAGCTTTCTGCATAGATCTCATCAATATATATAGCGGCAATGTGCAGCAGCTGCTCTGTGGTCATGTTTAAAGTACGTCCGTGTCTTACTGCACGACGGATCAGACGACGGAGAATATAGCCGGCACCGGTATTGGAGGGAAGCAGCTTCGCCTCATCACCGATCAGCATCACTCCGGTACGCAGATGGTCTGCCAGAATACGCATGGATCTGGTCAGCTTCTCATCCGCATTGTATTTCACACCGGAAACCTCTTCAATGTAAGCGATCACCGGAGAAAACAGGTCTGTCTGGTATACATCTCTGGTACCGTTTAAGAATGCCAGAATACGCTCCAGTCCCCAGCCGGTATCTACGTTCTTCTGCTTTAAAGGAGTCAGATGACCGTCATGATGCTTCTCATACTGCATGAATACATCATTACCCAGCTCGGTGTATTTGCCACAGTCACAGCCGGGGCCGCAGTTCGGTCCGCAGTCCGGTCTGTCTGCAATATAGAACATCTCACTGTCGGGACCGCAGGGGCCGTATTCCAGTCCCCACCAGTTGTCATCGGCAGGCAGATAATATACATTCTCCTTCTTGAAACCGGAAGCGATACGGTAGTGTGCGCCTTCCTCATCTCTGGGTGCATTCTCGTCACCGGCAAATACAGTAGCAGCCAGATGGTCGGCATCAAATCCGAATACCTGTGTCAGTAGTTCGAAACTCCACTGGCAACGCTCTTTCTTGAAATAATCTCCCAGGCTCCAGCTTCCCATCATCTCGAAGAAAGTCACATGGCTCTTGTCACCTACGGAATCGATATCGTTGGTACGAACGCAGCCCTGCACATTGCAGAGTCTGGTACCCAGAGGGTGCTTCTGTCCCAGCAGATAAGGCATCAGAGGCTGCATGCCCGCTACGTTGAACATAACACCGGTGGATCCGTCAGATACCAGGGATACTGCTCCCACATCCACATGGCCACGGTCTATATAAAATTGTTTCCAAGCTTTTCTCAGCTCATCAGAAGTGAATTGTCTCATTCTCTCGGTCTCCTTGTCTAAAAATTACACCTTTCGGAAAATAAACCTACATTTCTACATTATAATGTTATCGTTTCGCCGCGTCAAGGATAAAACATCACTCATCCTCGTCTTCCAGGATCTCGTTCAATGCCTCTCTGGCCTCCTCGATCTCCTCTTTTATGCCTTTTTTCAATGCAGCCTCGAAAACAGTGATATAACGATCCAGTTCTTTTCTCCGGTCTCCCAGTGCTTCCTCATACATCCGCTCCGCTCTGAGAAGCACCAGACGGTTCTCCTCCAGGTCTCTGGGCTGGATCTTCAGGTAGGACAATTCTTCCATTCGCTTCTGGATCTCATCATCCGTCATCTGGTTGTCCTGTCCCTTGATGATCATTTTCTGGGTCAGTCCGGTGGATACCACCTTGACTTCCACTTCCAGCAGGGAATTGATGTCATAGGTGTAAGTCACATCCACGGCTTCACTGCCTCTGGGCCCCTTGGGAACATCAATGTTCAGTTCTCCCAGAAACAGATTATTTCTGGCGAAACGGCTCTCTCCCTGCAGTACCCGGACGCGCACCTTGTCCTGATTGTCTCTGACAGTGTACAACCGCTCCGTATGACTGGCGGGGATCACGGTGTTGCGCTCAATGATGGGACAGAAACGGCCGTCTTCAAATTTGCCTTCCTCGTATTCCACCACGACTTCCGTTCCCAATGTAAAGGAGCATACATCCGTCAGAATGACTTCCTTTACCTCCTCCCGGCGTTCCTTCATGGCCGCCTGGATCGCCGCGCCCAGTGCCACGGCTTCGTCCGGGTTCAGTCTTGTATCCGGGAATTTGCGGAACAGCCTGATCAGGAAATCCCTGACCACCGACAGTCTGGTGGCTCCACCGATCAGCAATACCTCATCGATGTCCGACAGCTTCAGTCCTGCATCCGCCAGACTCTTCTTCACCGGTTCCCTGATCTTCATTAGCAGTTCTTCGCACTCTTCCTCATATTCTTTTAAGGTGATCTCTGCCGTTTTGTTCTCTTCACCCAGCATAAGTTCCATGGTCACCGCAGTCTGATCACTGATTCCCCGCTTGGCTTCTTCTGCCTTTTTATAGAGACGCACCTGTTCTTTCTCCGACAGATCCTTATAATGCAGTCCTGTCTTTTGCAGAAAAAGCTTCGACATCACTTCCGTGAAATCTTCACCGCCAAGATAATTGTCTCCGGCTACCGCCCGCACCTCCAGAATATTGTGATACAGCTCCAGAATGGAGACATCAAAAGTTCCGCCGCCCAGGTCAAATACCAGAAATCTGGTGTCTTTTTCTTTTTCGTACAGGCCGTAGGCCACCGCCGCTGCAGTAGGCTCCGAGATCATACGCTCCACCTTCAGCCCGGCCAGTTCTCCGGCCCGCTTGGTGGCTTTTCTTCTCTTGTCGTCAAAATAGGCCGGTACACTGATCACGGCCTCTGTGACTTCTTCCCCCAGATAGGCTTCCGCATCTTCTTTCAGATAACGCAGGATCATGCTGGACAATTCTTCTGGGCGGAACTTTTTGCCGGACAGGTCATAAGTGCGATCCGTTCCCATGCTGCGCTTAAATGCCTGCGCCACACTGTCGGGATAGAGGTTTCTGCGTTCCTGTGCCGTCTCCCCCACATAGACATTGCCGTTCTCATCCACGCTGACCACAGAGGGGGTCAGATGTTTTCCCAGACGGTTGGGGATGATCACAGGTCCTTCCTCCGTAAATACTGCCACCAGACTGTTGGTGGTTCCCAAATCGATTCCGACTATCATATGTTTTCTTCTCTCTTCATTTTAATTTTTTACTTCTTCCCGAACAGCCTCTGCCAGAATCCCCGTTTCTCCGGCTGCGGCTTTTCCTTGTGAAAAGCGGCTACGGCAGGATCCGTATCCTTCGTCACCTGTTCCGAATGATACCGGTGCCAGATGGCCTGCAATCCCATTCCGGGATGTTCCTGCATCTGCTCTTTCAGCCGCTCCAGTGCTTCTTTCTCCCGGCCCTTTTTCAGCATCTGCAGTATCCGTACCAGTTCCTCGCAGACGGGATGTACACAGCCATGGCAGAAGGAACAGTCTTTGTCCAGTTGCAGGAGCGTATCCTGTTCCTCATCGGTGGCCGTATAATATCCCGCCAGATATTCGTGTACGATCCGAAGCTTCGGATATTTCAGATACACATCCTTGCCGCTTTTATCTTCTCTTTCCATGCAGGCTTTCAGCGCCTGTGCATAGTCAGCACCTTTCTTCTTATCTCCGTACAGGATGCATGCCAGGATCAGGTCCGCAATGTCATCCTTTTTGCTGAGATCCTCCTTATTGAAGATCAGTGCCTTATCCATATTCTCGATGGCCACCTTTCCGGAACCACAGATCAGCCCATACCATCCCAGATGGAAAAAGTAATCTTCGAAATACTCCTGGGTATTCCCGGTATTTTTCCCAAGCAGTTCGATCTTCTCCGGCCACGATGTCAGAATATTTCCGGCGATCGTCTTTTCCCCGCACCAGACACACAGATCCAGCTTTTCTCCTGCCGCATCCAGTACATTGACGAATGCCTTCTCCAGAACTTTTAATCCCTCCGTAGTCTTGTCATTGCAGGCCAGACATCTGGCGAAATCCCTCATACGGTTCCGGTCCCGGTCTCCGGCACTTCCCGTCATCTCACGGTATCTCCGGTAAAACTGTTCCGCCATTTCCGTATTACCCAGCAAAAAATAAATTTCTGCCTGTTCCGCAATCAGTTCCGGCCAGGCATGATTCTGTGTTCCGCTCTTTTCATAGAAAAATACACATTTTCTCAGGCAGATCATGGCTTCATCGTATTTGCCGCGGCATCTGTGGATCCGTGCCAGTCCCTTCCAGGCAAAAGGATTGGCCGGGTTCGTGGAAAGTGCCTTTTCATAATCCGCTTTTGCCGCCTCCAGACAGCCCGCCGCATTATGAAAATCTCCCCGCTCCACCAGTAAAAATTCACAAGGGTAGGCATACAGATATTCGATGGCCTCCTTCATCTGTTCCTGGGGAAGGCCCGTATTGGTCAGCTGCCATTCATAGGCATCCAGGATCACACTTTTGACATTATTATCCTTCGCCTGTTGTAACAGTTCCTTCAGTTCCTCCGGATGTGTCAGATCCATGTACACCTTTGCCATCATTTCATAGGCCTTGACATAGGTTGGAAAATAATTTAGACAGGCTCTGCCGTTCTGGATCACCCCCGCTGCATTCCACTGCCTCTTCGCCGCTTCCAGTTCGTTGGCATATGCAGCGTAAACCTGATAATCCCCGATCAGTTTCTGGGATATCTCCGCACAGCGTTCATACTCTTCCATCTCCACATAGATCTGTGCCTTTTCGATCAGCATACCGATATCCTTCGGTGTTCCGGTCTCGGCTTTTTCCGCTTCCGCAATGGCTTCGGCGAATTTTTCCGGCTGTACATAGCCATAAGCCCGATAGCACTGCATCCGGATCATATGTGACTGTCGGATCCGGTCTCTGTCTTTTTCCTCCTCTTCGGCATCCGTATCCCGGAGGATCTTTTTCTCCAGGCTTTCTTCCCATTGGGCTGCCGTGGAAATTGCCTTCTCATATTCTGCCGCTTCTGCCAGCAGTTTTGTCATAAGTCCCAGATATTCCTCACGCCTGTCCGCAGAAACTTTTGCTTCCAGCTCCCTGACCGTGCGGATTCCCAGATCGGTCCTGCCATCCTGCAGATAACACCAGCCCAGATCCAGTCCCAGACCGGGATCATGGTTCTGCGCATATTCCCGTTTCATTTCCCGTTCCAGTTCGGTGTTGATCTTCTGCAGTGTCTCCAGAAATGTGTCGTCTCCGCCTACGGAAAGAATCTCTTCCGCACATTTTTTTGCCTCTTTATAGTTCCCCTGCTCATAATACCAGTCCGTCAGGCGGAGGTGCGCCATGTAGTGTTTCGGCAGCTTCTCCCGAAGACTCTCATAAATAGCAGACGCTTCTACGCGCCCTTCATTTCTCCACAGTATTTCCGCCGTATTGTAAGCGATCAGATCATCCTCCGGATATTTTGCAGACAGTTTCTTTAACAAAGTAATGGCTTCTGCGGTCTGTCCCTTTCCTTCATAGAGGGACGCACGGCAGATCTCCATAACAGGGTGGGTAATCCCCAGAGCATCCCCACATCCGATCATCTGCTCAGCTTCCTGTAATTTTTTCTCCTGCAGCGCCTGATAAGCTCTGTCATAATATTGCAGAAACTGATCGTAATCCGCATCTTCCGCACCACGGAACTCGGAAAAATCCACTTCTTCCCCGGATTCGCACTTATGTACCATATAGCTTACAAACTGTGCCGGAAAGCGCTCTCTGAAGGCCCCCGCATTCTGTACAATGTGGATTTTCTCATCCAGAAGCTTCCAGATTGCTGTCGGCAGCTTATAATGTTCCATCAGAAAACGAAGCAGATAAGTGGTGCAGTTTTCCTCTTCCTCCAGAGAAAGAAAGTCATCCGCCTCAAAAAGCGCTTTCCATTTTT
>OGNM01001354.1_pt1 | contig 10757 bp, 10 predicted proteins | sample 1573441 | NCBI WGS metagenome assembly OGNM01 (sample SAMEA2581915, study PRJEB24529) | metagenome | biome: Human gut stool | place: China | collected 2011
TCACTCGACACATACAAGTCTGCGGTGGCTGAGGCTGGTATACATGCAGGTGCAGATCTCATAAACGATATATGGGGACTGAAGTACGATGAGAAGATGGCGGCTGTCATAGCGAAGTACGACAAGGCGTGCTGTCTTATGCACAACAGGGAGAACACAGATTACACAGACTATCTGGCTGATGTTGTATCAGATCTGGATGAGTCGGTTAACATGGCTCTGGCAGCAGGCATAGACAGGGACAAGATCATGGTGGATCCGGGAATAGGATTTGCAAAGGATCTGCATCAGAATCTGCTCCTCATGAACAACCTGGAGCTGCTCCACAAATGGGATCTCCCGATACTCCTCGGAACGTCGAGAAAGTCGATGATAGGACTTACACTTGATCTTCCGGTGACCGAGCGCGAGGAGGGAACAGTTGCCACATCAGTGCTTGGGCTTGTGAAGGGCTGCGATTTCTTCAGAGTACACGATGTGAAGAGCAACTACAGAGCACTCAAGATGACGCATGCGATGCTGAGTGCCAGATAAAATATAGCGGAGGTGCGGTATGGACAGTATCAATATAAAAGGACTTGAGGTATTTGCACATCACGGAGTGTACAGGGAGGAGAATGTCCTTGGACAGAAGTTCGTGGTGGACGTATCCATGCAGGTGTCGACCCAGGAGGCCGGCAGAAGTGATGATATAAGAAAATCTGTGAACTATGGCAGCGTGTGCGATGGCATACAGAAGGTCATGAAGAACAGAAATTATAAATTGATAGAGACTGTGGCTGAGGAGATAGCAGACATGATACTTCTCACTTACGATGATGTGAGAGGGGTAAATGTGACGGTAAAGAAGCCGTGAGCTCCGGTCAAGGTAGATCGGAAGAGCGTCGTGTAGGGAAAGAATGTAGATCTCGGACTTGGGTCAAATATCGGTGACAGGGAATCATATCTGGACATGGCCATAGATGAGCTGAACAAGGATAAATACACCAAGGTGACAAGAGTATCAGATTTTATAGAGACCGAGCCGTATGGCGGCGTTGAGCAGGACGATTTCCTGAACGGCTGTCTGGAGATAGAGACGCTCAGGACTCCTGAGGAACTGCTGAGACTGGTGAATGGAATAGAGAAAGCGGCGGGAAGAGAGAGGCTGATCCACTGGGGACCGAGAACTCTGGATATCGATATCCTGCTTTATGATGATGTCGTGTATGACAGTGAGGATCTTCACATACCACACGTGGAGATGCACAAGAGAGAGTTTGTACTTGAACCGTTGTCCGCGATAGCGGGATACAAGAGGCACCCGCTGCTTGGCAAGACAATATCCGAGCTTCGTGCCGGGCTGGACAAACAGTGACAAATTTGACACTTCAAGTGGAAGGATAGATAGAATGAATACATTGGAAGAGATAAACAGTCTGGAGGAGCAGATACAGCAGCTTATCACCAGAAAGAATGAGCTTATCGACAGAGCGTGTGTTGAGGGCAGAGATATTGCGCTGGCACATATAAGCTCTGATGTGGTGAGCGGGTTTGTGCCCGTGGATCATCTGAAGGTCGATAAAGACACGGTGGTTGTATACCAGGGTGTTCCGGGGGCTTACAGTCATCAGGCTATGCATGACTATTTTGGCAAGGATATAAAGAATGTAAATGTTGCAAAATTTGAGGATGTCATAGAGACGGTGAAGAGCGGCAAGGCTGATTACGGAGTCCTGCCTATAGAGAATTCCTCTGCCGGATTTGTGAGTGGTATATATGATATGGTTGGCAGCAGCGGCCTGACCATCGTGGGCGGAGACGAGGTCAAGGTGGCACATATGCTCATGGGAGTTCCGGGCTCAAAGCTTTCTGATATACAGACTGTATATTCCCATCCGCAGGGGCTTCTGCAGTGCAGGGAATTCCTAAACAGAGCCGGATACGCACAGTGCCCGGTTGCGAACACTGCAGTGGGTGCGGTGAAGGTCAGGGATGAAGGTGATATTACCCAGGCTGCCATAGCGAGCGCTCTTGCCGCAGATATATACGGACTTGAGATACTCAAGGACGATATAGTCAACAATGAGAACAACACAACGAGATTTATGATCCAGTCAAAGAAAAAGGAGTATGTGAAGAGTGCGGGAAATATATCTGTATGCTTTGCACTGCCACATGAGAGTGGAACCCTTTACAGTATACTTGGACATATAAAACATAACGGGCTCAATATGACAAGCATTGAGTCGAGGCCTCTCAGGGGAAGAAAATGGGAATATTCATTCTTCATAACTCTTGAGGGAAGTCTCATGGATCCGGCGACGATAGATGCGCTGGATCATATAAATAAGGATTCTATGGATTTCAAGATAATTGGAACATACTGATAAGTAACATGAAAGGTGGGGTAGATATGGCAAGTAAGGTATTTGCAGCCATCGATGTAGGTTCTAACGAGCTGTCAATGAAGGTGTATGAGATAACTCCCAAAAAAGGGGCGAGGGAGATCGATTACGTCAACAGCACAGTTGAGCTCGGAAGTGATACCTACAACAGTGGCAGGATAACCGAGGATTCCATAATGAAGGTATGTGAGATCCTCAACAAATTCCGCAGGAAGATGAGGGAATACGATGTGCGTGAATACAAGGCGTATGCATCGTCCGCTGTGCGTGAGGCGGAGAATTCAGTCATGGTCCTTGAGAGGATAAAGCAGCACACAGGCATCGACGTCGCAGTGCTCAGCAACTCGGAGCAGAGATTCATGAACTACAAGGCGTATGCGGCAAAGTCATAGTTTGAGGATGCCGACACGAAGAACAGGGCGCTTCTGGACATAGGAGCGGGAAGTCTTCAGATATCTATATTTGACAAGCAGAATCTGATCCAGACACAGAACCTTCCTATAGGAGCCGTGAGAATAAGGGATTATCTGGCAAAATACGGCGCAGACACGGTGGCTCTGGAGAATATCATGGAGGAGTTCGTATCGAACTTCATAGAGGAGTTCAGGAACCTCTTTATAAACGATAAGGACATCAAGAGCATAATAGCCATAGGAGACGGAATCGCAAATCTGAAGAAGGTCGGACCGGAGCTGAATATCACAGACAAGATCACAAGAGATCAGTTCCGCGTGCTTTATCACAAGGTAGTTGAGACCACCCCGGAGGTCCTTTCAGAAAAATACGGTGTGCCATACGAGAGGGCGACACTGATGCTTCCGATGGCGATCATTTACCAGTCATTCCTCGACAACTCAAGGGCGGAGGATATCATCACGCCGGATGTTACGTTCTGTGACGGAATAGTTGCCGATTATATGGATAAGAACGGAACGCTTCTGCTGAATAAGAATTTCGACGAGGATATCATTGCATCGGCAAACAGCATAGCCAAGAAATATAAGGTCAACAGGAAGCACACGCAGAATGTGACGCAGAACGCACTGGATATATTTGATTCCTTCAAGAGCGTCCACGGACTCGGAAGGAGAGAGAGACTGCAGCTCCAGATCGCAGCCATGCTCCACAGTTGTGGCAAATTTGTAAATATGAACGAGGGCACCATGATGTCCTATCACATAATCATGTCCACGGAGATACTTGGACTGTCCCACAAGGAGAGGGAGGAGATTGCAAATATTGTGAAGTTCAACGAGTATTATCTCCCTTCACAGACAAAGGCACAGGTATCGCTGATGACTGCGGATTACATGAAGGTCGCCAAGCTGGCATCCATACTGAGACTTGCGGATGTCCTTGACAAGAGCCACAGGCAGAAGATAAGTGACATGAAGTTCAGCTTCAAGGACTACGTGCTCACGATGACGGTAGATACACTGAATGATATTACGCTTGAGGCAGGGGTGTTCAAGACCAAGACTGAACTGTTCAGAAAGGTCTTTGGAGTGAAGCCTGTGTTAAAACAGAAAAGGGGGTTGTAAAGGATGGCAGATAAGAATCCGATATTTTATAACAGAGAGCTCAGTTGGCTTGAATTTGACAAGAGATGTCTGTCCGAGGCGAAGGACAGGACCATTCCTCTGTTTGAGAGAATAAAGTTCCTGAGTATAACGGCATCCAATCTGGATGAGTTCTTCATGGTAAGAATAGCATCACTCACGGATATGGTGCATGCCGGATACACCAAGAAGGATATAGCCGGAATGACGGCGCGGGAGCAGCTTGACGCACTCCATGCCAGCACCAAAGAGTTCATGAAGAACCAGTATCAGACACTGAACAGATCCCTCATCCCTCAGCTTGCCCAGAACGGATTGAAGCTTGTGAGACACCATGAGGATCTCACTCCAAAGCAGGCAAAGTACGTGGACAAATACTTTGAGAAGGATGTATACCCGGTACTCACACCTATGGCGGTGGACTCGTCCAGACCATTCCCGCTGGTGCGCAATAAATCACTGAATATAGGTGCACTCATATACGATAAGAAAAAGGACGTGACGGATATAGCGACCGTCCAGGTTCCATCTGTACTTCCAAGGATCGTGAGACTTCCTTCTGAGGAGAAGGGCGTTACCGAGATAATTCTTCTGGAGGAGGTTATCGAGAAGAACCTTGACAAGCTGTTCCTGAACTACGACATAGTGTGTGCATATCCATACCGTATCATGAGAAATGCAGACTTCTCCATAGATGAGGAGGAGACCGCAGATCTGCTGAAGGAGATCGAGAAGCAGCTCAAGCAGAGACAGTGGGGCGAGGTCATAAGACTTGAGGTGGACGAGGCCATGGACAAGAAGCTCCTTAAGGAGCTCAAGAAGCATCTTGGAGTCGATGACGAGGTCGTATACAAGATCAACGGACCTCTGGATCTCACATTCCTCATGAAGGTGAACGGCATAGATGGTTTTGACCATCTGAAGTATCCTAAGTACAAACCGCAGCCTGTACCTGGAATGGGCGATTACAGCCATATATTTGACAGGATAAAGAAGGGAGACATCCTTCTGTTCCATCCATATTATGAGTTCACACCGGTCATAGAGTTCATAAAACAGGCGGCAAATGATCCTGATGTCCTGGCGATCAAGCAGACACTTTACCGTGTCAGCGGCAATTCACCTATCATCGCGGCACTTGCACAGGCTGCCGAAAATGGCAAGCAGGTAACTGTTCTCGTCGAGCTCAAGGCAAGATTTGACGAGGAGAACAATATAGCGTGGGCCAAGAAGCTGGAGCAGGCGGGCTGTCATGTTATCTATGGCCTTGTGGGTCTTAAGACACATTCCAAGATCGCACTGGTTGTCAGACGCGAGGAGGACGGAATTAGAAGATATGTGCATCTGGGAACAGGAAATTACAATGATCAGACCGCAAAGCTTTACACTGACATGGGACTTCTCACCTGCAGTGATGCCATAGGAGAGGACGCGACGGCGGTGTTCAACATGCTGTCAGGATATTCAGAGCCGAAGAAGTGGAACAAGCTTGCAGTTGCCCCAATCTGGCTGAAGGACAAATTCCTCATGCTGATAGGCCGTGAGGCAGAGAATGCGAGACAGGGCAAAAAGGCAAGGATAGTTGCCAAGATGAACAGTCTCTGTGATCCGGTGATCATGAATGCGCTCTACGATGCCTCAAAGGCAGGCGTAAAGATCGAACTCATCGTCAGGGGAATATGCTGTATCAAGGCAGGAGTTCCGGGACTTTCAGATAATATATCAGTAAGATCCATAGTTGGAAATTATCTTGAGCACTCGAGAATATTCTATTTCTATAATGACGGATTTGAGGATATATACATGGGAAGTGCGGACTGGATGCCTAGAAATCTGGACAAGCGAGTTGAGATAACGTTCCCTGTAGAGGATCCGGAGCTTAAGAAGAAGATAAAGAATATCCTTAAGATACAGCTTGAGGATACACTCAAGGCTCACATCATGCAGCCTGACGGCTCATATGCGAAGCAGGATCTCAGGGGCAAGGCAAAGCTTGATTCACAGATGTATTTTGTGAAGCTTGCGCAGGAGAGTCAGAAGCCGGTGAAGGAAGAGGACAATGACAGGGTGTTCATCCCGGTTGAATCCCACGGCGATAATGAGTGATATAAAGGCAGCACAGAGGCATATCGACAAAAGAAAAATAACAGTTGACACACGGCTGGCGATGTGGTATTCTACCATTGCTGTGTGAAACAGTGAACATAGAAGCAGAGTATCCACTCTCACCTCAGCATGGTCTGACATGACTCGGGTTAATATTTAGCTTAGAAGATTTACAGGGTTTTCCTGAGTTTGAATATGCTTTGTATTAAGAAAGTGGATAGATGGTTCTATCCACTTTTCTTATGTCAGAGAATTGAATTTTAAAAGTGTGGAGGTAGAGAGTCATTAGCGATTTAATGATCAACGAACAGATTAGAGACAGAGAGGTACGACTCATCGGAGAAGATGGTCAGCTTGTTGGAATAATGTCATCCAGGGATGCATACAAGATGGCTCAGGATGCAGGACTTGATCTTGTGAAGATAGCACCTAAGGCACAGCCACCGGTGTGCAAGATAGTTGACTATGGTAAGTATCGTTATGAGCAGGCCAGAAAAGAGAAAGAGGCCAAGAAGAAGCAGAAGACCATGGAAGTCAAGGAAGTCAGACTTTCACCGAACATCGATGCGAATGACCTTAATACCAAGATCAATCAGGCAAGAAAGTTCCTTGAGCATGGCGATAAGGTTAAGGTTACACTGCGATTCAGGGGAAGAGAGCTTGCGCATGTAGAGCAGTCAAAGGTTATTCTTGACAACTTTGCTGAGAAGCTTGCAGAGATAGCAGTTATCGATAAGCCTGCTAAGTTTGAAGGAAGAAGCATGATAATGTTTTTAACACAAAAGCGTTAAATTATTATAGACATATAATTCAAGGAGGAAGTAAGTAAAATGGCTAAATTAAAGACAAAAAGAGCAGCAGCTAAGCGTTTCAAGAAAACAGCTAACGGCGGTTTAAAGAGATCTAAAGCTTATAAGAGTCATATCTTAACAAAGAAGACCACTAAGAGAAAGAGAAATCTTAGAAAGGCTACAATGACAGACGCAACAAACGAGAAGGTAATGAAGAAGATATTACCTTATATCTAATAGATCAGGAGGAAGAAAACCAATGGCAAGAGTTAAAGGCGGAATGAACGCAAAGCAGAAGCACAATAAGGTATTAAAGCTTGCAAAGGGCTACAGAGGAGCAAGAAGCAAGCAGTATAGAGTAGCAAAGCAGTCAGTTATGAGAGCACTTACATCTTCATACGCTGGCAGAAAGCAGAGAAAGAGACAGTTCAGACAGCTCTGGATCGCTCGTATCAACGCAGCAGCAAGAATGAATGACATCTCATACAGCAAGCTTATGCATGGTCTTAAGCTGGCAGGTGTTGACATCAACAGAAAGATGCTCTCAGAGATGGCTATCAGCGATGCTGAGGGATTTGCAAAGCTTGTTGAGGTTGCAAAGGCACAGTTATCATAATATAGAATATAGAATCTTCTATATATAAGTAAAAAGAACCGGATGTGGTATAAACTTACACATCCGGTTCTTTTGTTGCGCGAAAAGGTTTTATAATTCGGAGGCGTATGCTATAATTATAGAGGTTAGGGGGATGACCAATGAGAGTAAAGACACAGAGTAGGAGGCACATATGTTCGTAGAGAGAATAACAAAGGATCAGATGAAGATGTTTCTTGAGACTTTTGCTTGCTGTAGTGAGCAGAAGAACCTCGTTATGAGACTTAACTATGCAGGAAAGGAACCGTATCTGGATGTGACCAGGTTCAGCAATGGTCTGGTATATACTGATTCATATTATGATTTTGACAGTACATACTGCAGTAATCTTTGGAATAAGTTCCTGTATACACAGTTCACACATGAGTATTACACAGCGTTCAAGGAGTACCTTATGAAGGATGTGGACAGAAAGCTCACTAATATGATAAAAATCTGAAAAAAGTTGTTGACTTTGTATTCGATAGATGGTATTATCTTATTCGTTGGTGACGAGCACAGAAGTCGACATCACATAAATATGCGGGAGTGCTGGAATTGGCAGACAGGCTAGACTAAGGATCTAGTGCTGGAAACGGCGTGTGGGTTCAAGTCCCATCTCCCGCATTTTTTATTTCTAGAGAAAGCTTAAAACATAAGCTTTCTCTTTTTTTTAACTAATATTAACTCCCGGGAGATTTCCTTGATATATGGGCTGACAGGGGGTAGAATCAAATATATTCATAAAAACAGGAGGAATAGAGCGTGTCAAAAGCGATATTCAATAAGAAGGTTCTGGCGGCAGCGATTGCCGGTCTGATGTCCGTGTCGCTGGTTGGTTGCGGAGGCAGTACCGGTGGACAGACAGGAAGTTCCAGAATAAATATAGAGCCGTATAGCAAGGTGGAATTCAATACGGATCAGGTTAAGAGCGGAGATATCCAGTCCTCATTGACATTGGAGCTCAAGCCTGATGGTTACAGCAGCAATGATTACTCGATACAGCAGTCTGACTACAAGGTTCAGGAGGTCAAGGTAAAAGAGGGCGATAAGGTGGCCAAAGGCGATGTGATGATTCAGTTTGAGGCCAAGGATATCCAGAAGACCATAGATCAGTATACGGATCAGAAGGAGCGGGATCAGCTTCTTATAGACCATTACAACAGGCTGGCGAGCATAGACAGCAGCCAGGATTACTCCAGTGACATATCCGCGGCGAAGGAGGATATGGATCTGGCGGATACATACATCAAAGAGCAGAACGAGAGAATGAAGGAGTATCAGGTCATTGCAGACAAGAACGGAACAGTGACTTATGTCAACTCAGATCTGCAGTATGGATATGTCACAGCGGGTGATACGCTCATAACGGTGGATTCGGGTTCGTCTGATTATGTATCAGAGACTGCGGATTCATACGAATTCAAGGAGGGGCAGACCTACGATGCTGATTTTCAGGAGGCAACATTTACACTGAAGCTCACGAAGTGTGAGAAGTATACAAGCTCTGCCACCGGAGAGGAGATGCAGAAACTTACATTTCAGCCTGTCAGTGATATGACCGGAGTGACCGAAGCGGATACCCTCAAGATGGTCATAGATAAGCCGGTTGTAAAGAACGTTGTATATGTGAATAAAAAGGCTGTGTTTGACGGCTCGGGTGAGAAGAAGTATGTGTACACTGTAAATGAGGACGGATACAGGAATGCGGTAGAAGTTACCGTTGGAGATACGGTGGATGATTATACAGTTATCAAATCAGGACTGAAGGCCGGAGAGCAGGTGGTGATAAATTGATGAGACAGAATATTATGCATAAAGGCAGCACACGGACAAAAAAGAATATGACCGCCAGAATAGCATGCCTGGTAATGTCATTTGTCATGGCAGGAGGAATGGCGGGCTGTGGTAAGGAGAAGGTTCCTGAGCTCGTTGAACCTGTAAGTACAAACGAGGCATACAGACCGGTCACATATGGAGATATAGGCAAAAAGGTCATCAAGACCGGAACGATAGTCCCAACTGACTATTGTTATTACTATGACACATCTGTGACTCTGTCAAAGGTGTATGTGAATGTGGGCGATGAGGTCAAGAAGGACACGGTTCTTGCAGAGACCGACAGCAATGCATCCACAGCATCGGGAGACGATGGCAGTGGTACAGATTCAGGCTCAATAGTGGATGATTCTTCAACATCGATGGATGGGGACGACAGCTCGGGAGCTGATTCCCAGGATGTGAAGAAGTATTCACATGAGATCAAGCAGAAGATATATGAGCAGAATCAGGCTGAGCTGGACTGGAAGATAAAGGCGTGCGAAGAGATCGGTGATTCAAAGGGCGCTGCAGAGGCCAGAACAGAAAAAGCCATAAATGAGGAGAACAACAGGTACGATAATCTTTTATATGAGTATGAGCAGAAAAAGCTCACACAGCAGGACGAGGATGAGGACAAGGTCAAGCAGAGCGGAACGCTCAAGGCAGACCGTCCGGGCACGGTAACATACGCCAAGAAGATAAGCGGCAGTGAGAATACTGTCGGCGGCGGTGAGAACGTGGTCGTGGTTTCAGATTACAGTGATCCATATATAGAGATAACCGGTGAGAGCTTCAAGAAGAATACATACAGCATGTATAAGAACATGTACACTGTGATAAATGGAAAGCAGTATGACATAGTGCCATACAACTACACCAATCAGGAGATAGCTGTGGCACAGAGCAAGTCAAGTCTTCCATACACAAGATTTAAGCTCAAGGGTGTGAAGGATGCAGATAAGATCCTCAGCGTGGGCAACACGGTGTCACTGTATTTCAGTACATCCGATGCAAAGGACGTACTCACAGTGGGAAATGATTCCATATACGAGGAGAACAACCAGAAATTTGTATATGTCAAGACAGATTCCAGTGAGAAGGAGCGCAGGGATATAGAGACCGGTGCCAGCGACAATAACTACACAGAGGTAGTCAGCGGACTCAAGGAAGGAGATCTTGTCTACTACGCTTCAGATGCGGTCATGCCTAGTGATTACACAGAATACACGGTGGCACTCGATTCATATACGAAGACAGCAACGGTGAAGAGCGATTCGTTCTCGGTGGAGGACCTCAACAGTGTCAGCTACACTGCACCATGCGATGGACGTTTCACGTCACTCAACGTCAAGAAGGGCCAGAAGGTTAAGAAGGGGGATGTGCTGTTTGTCATTGACAGTGGCGGCGGAACAGCGGCGGTCAAGGATATAGATAACCAGATCAGCGAGGAGAACCAGAC
>OGNM01001357.1_pt1 | contig 10733 bp, 21 predicted proteins | sample 1573441 | NCBI WGS metagenome assembly OGNM01 (sample SAMEA2581915, study PRJEB24529) | metagenome | biome: Human gut stool | place: China | collected 2011
AAATCATCTTAATATTTGTTATATATCTGCCCTCTGTTTCCGGCATCAATTACATGTACTATAAACTTACCATTATCAACCGAATATATAATCCGGTATTCTCCGACCCTTAACCGGTACATTCCTTTGCTTTTCCTGCCTTTTAACTGCTTAATGTCTGTTCCCTCCGGTAAACAGTTTATGGCTTTTAACACCCTTTCTTTTTCCGGCTTTGGAAGTTTTACAATAAACTTTTCCGCAGGCTTTTCGATAAGTATCTGATATTTCATAAGCTTATCCCTTCCCTTTTTGCCAGTTCTTCAAGTGTTACTGTTTCCGTCTTTTCCGGGTCTGGATTGTCCATGTAATCCTGTACGAGTTTTTCACAATATAAATCATCTTCCATATCGTCATCAAACTGTACACCTTTTAAGAATAACAAGATATTTCCAATCTTATATTCCGGCAGACTGTCAATGATTTGCTTTGCCTGTTCTCTTTCACTCATATCAATAGCCCCTTTCTTTCAAATGTGACGAACTTCGTCACATTTATCTTCGTCAGTGTCAATAAGTAGTCCTTCTTTTTGGAGTTTATACTGCATAAGTTCTATCCAGTAGTCCCGGCATTTTTCCTGTCCGAGTACCCAGTTCTGTAACGTCCGGAACGGAATGCCAAAATATTCAGCAAATTGTTTCTGTGTCATTCCTGTTTTTTCTACCAGCTTCCTTACTGTCATATGGCAGCATACCTCCTTTCTTTTATCCTATGCACAGTATACACCTGTTAGGTGTGTATTGCAAGCACTATTTTTTCTGCGTGACGAAGTCCGTCACATTTTAATTTCCATGCCGGGGCTTATTCAGTTTTCAAGGTACAAATTGTGACGAACTTCGTCACGTTTTATAAATATACGGCAATAATAGTCATATCTTCTGTAATAACATAGCTTTCATCAATCTGATGTCCGCTTATGTCCGACCAGTATCTAAATCCCGTATCTTCAGGATTTACAGGAATAATGATATTGCTGCCTTTCGGCAGACTGTACACTTTATATACCTCATCATTCGTCATAAATGTAATTTGCGCATATTCCTGACTGGCTGTATCCTGTTCTTTCTCTAATACAGCCGTCTTAACACAGGATATTCTGCTTATATTTCCACCTGCATTCGGAAATGAAGCAGTTACTTCAACAGACATCAGTCCATGTTCGTAATCCATATCCAGCACTTTGACTTCAATATCCTCTGCACTGTCTATCTGCATACAGAACTTTTCAAGAAAGTCCGTTACAAATTCATCTGAATCCCCTGTTGAGTATGCCCTGTCTTCATAGGTTTGCGCCATTGCACTTTCAACTGCCGCTTCCAGTGCTTCCGGCAGACTGCCGTTAATCTCATCCTGCCGTATGTCTTTTGCATCTACCGACATGACTATCAGAACCGTGGTCAGAATCATCATGCCAAGTGAAAACGAAAGAATTATTTTTTTCATTTACTGCTCCTCTACCGGAATCGTAATATCTGCCACAGTCTGTCTGTTCTCAGAATCCTTAACAGACACACGTACCACATACAATCCCGGATTTTCAAATCTCACGGTTCTGCTCGTTTCGTCATAAGCGATTTCATTTCCTTCTTTATCCTGTACATACAGTACCTTTACACGATCCGCATCCTGTGCATTTTCTGTATTTCCGTCCCGGATAATGGAAATCCGGGAAAGTATCTCTGCATCCGTACCGGCATATATTCTGTCCGCCGTATCATCATAAAGAATCTGTACCGGTTCACCCGCCAATATGTCCTGTGTCTTTGCAGCTGCGGCATTATATCCGCTGTAATCTGCATTATTTACAGTCACACGGCTTCCCAGGATATCAAATATCCCTGTATGTCCCGCCACTGTAACACCCGTCAGAATGATAAGTATGGCTAACGCTGTTATTGCAGCTATTGTACCGCTCGAAAAGGTTTTCATTATTGTCTTCATATGCCACTCCTAAAACAAGCCTGATACAAATGCCGTAACACCGTTTTGCAGTGCCAGATACAAAGTGCCGCCCACTACTGCAAGTACCGCCAGTGCTGCAAGTGCAGATGTAATGCCGTCCCCGTAGTTTTTAATAATTTCTTCCATTCCGTACCTCCTTTAAAAAAGCGTTACTGCATAAAGCACTATTTTAAACAGCCCTATAAAACTGACACCTAACACAGCAACAACCACTGAATCGCCAATCTGCTCCATAATCTGCTCCATCAAAATCACCTCTCTAAACTAAACTGCAAAATCTTTTAACTCATGCTGCTTATTTACATTCAGGAATGCTATGCTGTAGTTATAAGATACTGTAACCTCTGCCATAACAGTATTGTTCTCATTATCCTTATACTCATCTACTGTCACCGTATATTTGCTGTTTCCGGCATTGCGGCACTCCGCAATCACTGTTGGAGAAAAATTACTGTTTTCAATTTCATTAATAATGCTTTCTTTAAAATCCCTCGCATTTTTTGTATCAATATCCGCAGCAATGATTCCTTCAAGTGTAAAAACTGCCATTAACATAAGAAACAACGTAAGATATGTTTCAAAAATCTGTTTCACTTAAATTCCCTCCTTAAAACATTTCCGTTGATTTTACAAAAAAAGAAATCATCATTACCGTCATGTCCACAAGCAGCTTAAAACCGGCGGCTATCGCAGGCTTGGAAACGCTCATGTTTTTCATTACCGCAATCCTGTCATTATTTTTCTGATTCTCTGCTTTTTCAAGCATGTCATTGTTACGTTTCAAAACTTCCTTAAACTCTGTCTTCATGTCAGCACCTGACCCCGAACTGATTGAGTACAGTGTGCTCATAACCTCACCGATTTCAGTCAGGTTAAATTCAGAAAGAAAGTTATTGTAAGGCTGTACGTCCTCCGGAGCAGCTTCTGTTTCTGCAATAAATTTTTCAATGGCAGGCTGCAAAATTGCCGGAGCTGTTTCCTGTGTCCGGGCAATGGACATAACAACGTTGTTGTTCTGCATCTGTAATGAAACCTGAACTACCCATGTCGGGAATTCATTTTTTATCTGCTTTTTTAAATATCTGCCTACAGTTTTCTGGTTAAAAGACGGATAATTCACAAGTAGCAATGCCACGACTCCACTAATTACAAGTGGTGCAGGAGTATGAAGAATAACTGCCAAAATAAGACCGGCTGCAACAAACACCACTCCGTATAAAAAGAATTTACGTCCCTGTTTCCGGACATCATAATGTATATATGTTTGATACATTTTTTTTATTTTATCTGCTTCTGCTTCTTTCTCACCAAGCCAGTTTATACAGAGCTTTTTGTCAAGACCGGAATATACCCGGAGAAAATACAGAATCATGATAACTGCCGATATCTGCACCAGATTGTTTGTGCTTATATCCAGCATTTCAATATTAAACATCATCGGAATGTACAATGTAATTAAGCACATTGCAAACGATAATGCTATGGAAATCATACCGAGAATTTTGACATTTCTTTTCTGCTTCTGAAACATCACTTTTGTGTCTGTCCAAATCTGCCGGTCCCGCAGAAGCGTTTCTATTCCCATATCCACATCACCGCCATCCATTTCAATCTGAAGCAGAAACTTATGCAGTCTGTTTATTCTGGGGCAGTAATATTCCTGCTCTATGATTTCCAGTGCGTCCTTAACTGCATTTTCATCAACTGTATCCTGAATGTGTCTGACTGCATTGCCGATACAGTCTTTCATACGTCCCTCAGGAAATACTTTCTCTACATCAGTTAAGGCATCAAGAATTTTACCCTTTGCCTTAAAATAATACAGCATACGTTCCACGTATTTGCTGGCATCCGAAAAACGGCGCTGCTCGTACAGACTTTTATAGTAATTCCGTACAATAAACGGTGTCTGCAATAGTGCAAATACAATTATTACCACGTAGCCGTACAGAGGAAGCTTGTACAGCAAGCCCGCTAATATACAGCCTGCCAGTACACACAGATATGTAAATAAAAGCTTTCTGAATTTGAATACATAACCGTAATTTTCAATTTCACCGATAAGATTTTTGTGATTCAGGTAATACAGCCTGCTCTCTTTATTCTCTTTATTCTTTCTTTTCTTCATAGAATTTCACCTTTTCCTTTAAATCTTTATCCAGTTCATATGGATTGCTTATCAGCTCATCCCGGAATTTTTTCATGATGTAATCCGGAATTTTTTCACCTGTGTGCTGTCCGTCTTCTACGATCAGCGTTATCTTCTTTCGGTTTTCATCATGATAATAATATGCAATCTGGTCGATATACCTTGTATATGTTCCATCGTTATTTTTTGCTGCCTTTATCAATACAGCTACGTCCAGATACTCATAGATATTGTTCTCATGCGATTTACTTCCAACACAGTTCATCATATTTAAAAACCTGTCCGGAACGCTTCTTAAATCATCCGTATGCAGGGTTGTAATCCCTTTCATACCGGTAGACCATGCTTCAAGCAGTTCTGCCGCTTCAACGGAACGTGTTTCCGCAAGCATAATTCTGCCCGGATTCAAACGCACGGACGTTTTAATGAGCTGTGTATAATCTTCTTTTTCAGACGTAATTAATTCAATTCCATCTGCTTCCGGTTTGAGCTTGGAATAATACCATTCTCTCGTATCTTCGATTGTTATAACTTTTGCATTATCCGGAATAAAAAGTGATAAAAACTTTGCAAACTCTGTTTTTCCAACTCCGGGGTTGCCACAGATAACCATGTTGTAATTCCCTGCGGCATGATTAATGAGCAGATTCAAAATACCTTCATCGCAATATATACCTTTTAATCCGCTATATGTAAGTCGCGGCTTTTCCTGTACTTTTCTTATACATATAGTGCGCCCTCTAAGCGCAAGCGATTCATGCACACATGTAAAACGCATATTGTCCATTTCACATTCCAGTATCTGATTATCTACATTAAATGGCTGCGATACCGCATTTGCGATATGGATAACAAGTGAATTAATATACTCTGGTGTCACAGCCGGATTATTTTCTTTCCATCTACAATTATTTACATCGCGCACCCACAGAGCAGTACCGTTCCAGTCAATGTCTGTGATATTTGTATCTGTTATATAGGATAAAAGCGGATACAGCTTATCTTCCGTCAGCAACCCGGCTGCTATCTTTAATCTTTTTTCTGCCATGTTCCCTCCAAAAAAACAGGGGTGCGGACAGATACTCACACCCCTAAAAAAATGTTGCATTTTACCTTACATTAGAAGCCTGCAAGTGCATTGGCTCTAGTAAGGAATGTTGAAATAAGGTTTGTGAATGCTGAATAGATTACACCATTCGTATCGCATACACAAATTGCCAATACAATTGCAACAATTGCAAGCGTTGCAATTAAATACTTGATGCCAGGACCGTAATCCTCTAAAATTACTGATAACATTCTTCTACTCCTTTCTCAGTTCAAAATCTGTAATATTGACATTTTACTATTCCAGCCACTGTGCCGGAACAGCTGCACCGTCTTATTCAAGTATAAAAGTATTTTTTTATAGTTTCTAGTTCCATTTGGTGTCATTTAGTGTCATTTGGTTCCATTTAGTGTCAAAAAATGGGGCAGTATTTTATATACACTGTCCCATATGTGATATATTTCCGTCTGAATGAATACATTTACTTTATTCTGCAATATGTCAGACAAGGCGGTAATCTTATTTTTCTTTTCATTCTTCTAAATCCTAACCAATATATCTAATGATTTATCTTTTCACTCCTTTAATAGCCAATTTTCTTAAGAATTGACTTTACCTTTTTCATATCATTTTCATAGGAATCAACTTCAACGATAACATTGCCTTTTCGTGTTACAATTTTGCACTTATTTTTAAAGTATTCGCCACACAAATAATTATCTTTAATTATAGCATCAGTTCCCCATTTTTTACTATATTTTTCCATCTCATCTTTAGCCAAAGACATATACGTATCAGCTGCGTCGTCAGTTGCACACGTATACACAGATACTTCAATATTATCAACAGAACTTAATACTGCATACGCATCTATGTCTTTATCACCCGCCATAACATATGAGTCAGAATAACTGCTACCTAAGACCTTAATCATTTCATCTTCAGTTTTTACCCGTGAAGAACTACACCCAACAACACTTAGTGTCATTCCTGTCACTAAACAAAATACTAATAAGGTTCTTGATACTATACCTGTCTTTTTTAATCTTCTCATAAAATTGTATCTCCTTTTCATACTTTTATCATACTATCAGTCAATTACTCTGATATTAACTGCATAGTCTGTGCCATTGCATCTACATACTGTTCCATAAGTGATGCATCTGAATCATTTACATAAAATCCAAACCAATATATCTGATGATTGATCTTTTCACTCTCAATAAATTCAGCCATCGCTGTTCCTGAGTTAACAATTGCAAAGTATCCTACAAAACCAAACTTTTCATCCTTACCTGTCACTTTTAACATTTCTGTTCCGTTAATTGTAACCTTTTCCTGTTTTGTAATACTATAATTATTTAACCCCTTAGCAAAGACTAATTTATCGTATGATTTCATTACATTTGAAATCACTTTTTCATTATCTTTCATACAATTCTCTAATGTTGTAGACAATTTCATTTCTGTTGTCTCTGGCATATATCCATTGCATATTACAACCTGTGTCTTATCTGAGTTAATACTAAAAACACCATATCTTTCGACATCTACTCTAAAGCCTTTTGGCATACTAATCTTAAATCCACCTTGAATATTTTTCTTTTTTGAATCCAACAAATCGCTATGCACAGCTTCTGTTGTCTGTACAGTCGCACTAGTAGTAGATAATGTACTGTTTGAAATTTCTGTACTTGCCTTATCTTTTCCACATGCTACGCATGTCATCATTGTCACTGTCATTCCTAATACTATACCTGTCTTTTTTAATCTTCTCATAAAATTGTATCTCCTTTTCATACTTTTATCATGCTATCAGTCAATTACTCTGATATTATCTGCATAGTCTGTGCCATTTCATCTACATACTGTTCCATAAGTGATGCATCTGAATCATTTGCATAAAATCCAAACCAATATATTTGATGGTTTATCTTTTCACTCTCAATAAAGCTACCCCTCGCTGTTCCTGAATTAACAATTGCAAAGTATCCTACAAAACCAAACTTTTCATCCTTACCCGTCACTTTTAACATCTCTGTTCCGTTAATTGTAACCTTTTCCTGTTTTGTAATACTGTAATTATTTAACCCATTAGCAAAGACTAATTTACTATATGCTTTCATTGCATTTGAAATCGTTTCTTCATTATCTTTCATACAATCCTCTAATGTTGTAGACAATTTCATTTCTGTCTCCGGCATATACCCGTTGCATATTACCATCTGTGTAGCATTTGAATTAATACTAAAAAAACCATATCTCTCGCAAAATACTCTAAAGTCTTTTGGCATACTAATCTTAAATCCACCTTGAATATTTTTCTTTTTTGACTCCAACAAACCATTATGCCCAACTTCTGTTGTCTGTACAGTCGCACTAGTAGTAGATAATGTACTGTTTGAAATTTCTGTACTTGCCTTATCTTTTCCACATGCTACGCATGTCATCATTGTCACTGTCATTCCTAATACTATACCTGTCTTTTTTAATGTTCTCATATCTGCTTTTCCTTTCTTAATATCCATTAATTCCTACATATCTTATTGATTGTTTTCCAGAACCAATATTGTCATAATTTAGCTCATATGTTGTATTACCTGCTTCAGTATGCGCTGAAGGAATATCAAAAAATGTGGTTCCGACATTGACTTTTGCATTTAAATTTTCATGACCTATCCTCCTTTTCAAAAGTTTTCATCAGGTGTGGAATTGTTGGATTTAATCCACTTAATCCCCCACCATACTTTTTATCAGACATCTGTATAATTTTCTCTGATAAATTCAAATATTCTGTCAAGATTTGATGCCACTCACCTTCAATCGTTACTTTTTCATTTTCACACTTAATCATTTTTCTCTCTCCAGTTAAATTTTAACAGCAAATCACAATGTGACGAACTTCGTCACGTAATTTTATTCGCTATCAGCAGTTTTTCAAAATCATCGTTAAACTCCCGTTGGTGAAATTGATTAAATTTATTCTGACACTGCGTATGCTGCGTTTTTTGCTTATTGCAGCGCATATGCGCATTAATACATTCATCTGTCAAAAGCGATGTCTGATACAACGCTGTTAAAAGATAAGCCCGCATATTATGTACCGGTTTGGCAGATATACGTATATTTGAAAGCACATACTCTATATGTTGTGCTTTCAGTTTCTGAAATTGTTTTTTAATTAATGCCGCTTCACAATTATTGCCACAGATTCTCAGATATTGCTTATCTGTGTTCAACGTATCCGTTATCAGTGCAGATATAGTATTCAGCATATCCGCATCATCCGGATATTTTTCTTTAAGTTCAAGCCAGTCACGAGAAATTAGCAACGGAATAAACAAACGTTCTGATGAAAGAGGATTACTCATATCAGTCTTATTATACTCTGTATTATTAGGGTCAAATTTTTTAACCTTTTGAGGTAAAATTTCCTGACCACAAGAAGTTAAAATTTTTAACCTCTGTGTATCATTACCTTTATCATCTGTGTCTGATTCTGCGCTATTGTCTGCACTTTCTTCTACATTTTCAGTGGTTAAATTTTTTAACCTCTGTGTATCTTCGGTCTTTACCGCTTCTTTTTCAATTTCAGATTCGTGTTTTTCCTGAATATCGGACTTCGGATTTTTTACAATAAAATTTTTTACATAAATTCTGTCCGGCTTTCCGAAACCCTGCCTTTTCTTTTCTATAAGACCAATTCCCTTAACGATGTCTAATTCTGCCAGAAGTTTAACCACTGTCGGTTTTGAGCAGTTTAAATCTTCGCACAGCTCGTCTACGGAATAGTAAATGTACACCCTGCCGGTATCATCTAACCACCCATTTTTCACAGATAATGCCATTCTGTCTAAAAGCATTCCATAGACCAGTTTTGCCGTATTGGATATACCTTTAAAAGATTCATCCTTCATCAACAACTTTGGTATTCTAAAAAAAGCAAATTGTTCTGCTTCTATTCCATAGTAGTAATCTAAATTCATTTTGGTTTTATCTCCCCTGTTCTCCCCCTGTGTATAAATTCACGGGCAGTTCTTACAGGGGGAACGAACTGCCCGGCTAACAATAATAACCGGCTTAAATAAGCCGAATCTCTTTTCTGCTTTTGCAGCTACGACAGCATAAATGCTCCGGAAAAGAGTAAACTTAAAATTATAATTTATTTTTTATATTTTCCTATTGCCTGTTTTTTACAGTAACCGGTCGTACATCTTCCTAATTTATGAAATCCCAAAAAATCTACTTTCATTGTAGATTTCCAATGCTTACATCCGATACATTGTTGCATCGGATACTGTAAATTACTCTTAACTCCACATCTTGCCATTTTCCGCTCCTTAGTTTAAAACCATGTAAACTAACAACATTGCTATCGCAATAATTAACACTGTTGTTACAAATCCAGCATCAATATTGCACAAAACTACAAGTGCTACACATAAAAATATAGAAACAGCAGATTTTAAGTAAAATTTCTGCTTTTTATTCAATCTTTCACTATTATTTTTCATACCTTTTCAACTCCTGTCCTACTTTAACAATAAAATACCGCTAATCAATGCAGCTGCAATTTTCAGCAGCATTGAGCCTATATTTATAGATTCTCCTGTAATTTGCTTTTCCTCTATTAGATACACTTTCCCACTCCTCCGGATTCAAATTTATTAATAATCTGCGTATCCTTTACTAGATTATGTGTAACTATAAAATTATGCAGCACTGTCAGATTCACATGCAGCTCCTTTGCTGTATCTATCAATGTCATTTTCTTTTCGATATAGCATTCTTTCACTTTTTCTTCTGTCATCTCACATCTTTCCTTCCAATTCATTCTATAATTTGATTAGCCGGAACCAAGCAATAGTCTTTTAATACCCTGTTAAAAAGACCGCTGAATTCATCAATGTCACAAATATCCGTCATATCACATAATTCTTCATCCATTAATTTATATAACTGGTCAGCAAGATATTTCTTGCTGACACCAGTTACATTACAGTTTTCATTAATACTATTCATGACTTCTTCTCCTTTAGGGAGCTGCTATTAATTAAATGGCAGCTTTGCAAGTTCTTCCAACGTAACCCTGTCTGTATACCAGTTTACGGACTTTCCACAGTATCCGCAGAAGTAGCGGTTTACCGGATACGCTATCTTTTCATCGCAATACGGACAACGTCCCATAGTTTTAATAAAATCAACCTGCGTTTTGTCAATATATACCGGATTTTCATATGTAACCGCATTTTCTGGACGATTTACATCTGTTTCAACGTCTTCATTGAACCGCTCAAATACTTCAGGTGGAAAACTTGCATCAATATCATCCTGGGCAACATCTGTCGTGTCGTCGTTTTCTAACTTTTCATTTTCCTGCACTTCTTTCACCTCCTCTCTGTCTTCTGCTTCTTCGAGTCGGGGCTTTGTCTTCGGCTGTTCAACCTTTTTTGTATTATCTTCCGCTTTAATATACTGCTTAATCTAGATCGGAAGAGCGTCGTGTAGGGAAAGAGTGTAGATCTCGGTGGTCGCCGT
>OGNM01001358.1_pt1 | contig 10733 bp, 10 predicted proteins | sample 1573441 | NCBI WGS metagenome assembly OGNM01 (sample SAMEA2581915, study PRJEB24529) | metagenome | biome: Human gut stool | place: China | collected 2011
TGATAGCCTCAGCCAACTTTTGTAGATCCATCTGCTGGTTTTCCTCGTTGCTATCTACCATCACTAAGTGGCACCCCACATGCTGAGTCACACTTGCACTAGCCGTATAAGTATATGCAGGCACAATTACCTCATCCTCAGGCCCCACTCCAATCAGACGAAGCGCAAGTTCCATAGCAGCTGTTGCAGAATTCAGACATACAGTCTTATCAGTATGTACGTATGCCGAAATCTTCTTCTCAAATTCTTTTGTCTTAGGACCAGTAGTAATCCAACCACTCATGATAGCCTCTACTACCAATCTCGTTTCAGTTTCCGTCATATCTGGAGGACTGAAAAACACGTTCCTTTTTTTTAAATCAGTACTCATTTTACTGTATATTTTAAAAGTTATTGTTTATCTTTCAGTAATTATCACTTTGAATGTCATAAAGATCAGCTTAATATCATACCAAAAACTAGCGTTCTCAACATACTCCAAGTAGAGCTTGATCTTCTCCTGCATAATCACATTAATGTAGTAATCCTCTGGGGCCTCAGCCTTTTCCATCAGTTCATTCTCATTACGGAACTTGATACTTGCAGGATCTGTAATGCCTGGACGTACATCCAACACGTGCATCTGCTCTGAAGTCCAATAATTCACATAATAGCGAACCTCAGGACGAGGACCTACCAAACTCATGTCGCCGATAAACACATTGATTAATTGAGGTATTTCATCAAACTTATATTTGCGGATGTAATACCCAGAGCGTGTAATCCGAGAATCACGCCCACCAATAGTCACCAATGATCCTTTGTCCGCCCCTACATGCATGGAACGAAACTTTAAAATACGGAAATTCTTATTGTTCTTGCCTACACGCACCTGACGATAGAACACAGGGCCTTTTGAATCCATCTTGATCCAAATGGCAAGGACTAAAAACAATGGGCTCAACAGCACAAGCCCAATTCCACTCGCTACTATATCAAATAATCGTTTCATATAACTTATTATTCATTCTCACAGGCAATGACATCGAATCATAGGCTTATGTCCTTCTTACTACCTATCACAACCTTTATATTCCTGTTGGCCACTCTTTAATTCTCTGTTCCTCACTTCCCTGACAAATAAGAATATAACCATTTTTCTCAGAGACAATATATCCATCTAAACCTTGAAACACAACCTTATTTGTATCTTCTACATAAACCACATAATTCTTGCATTCGTACACGTAAATGTTACCAATTGCGCCATTATAAATTCATCTTTTTGAAGTTTATCATGTAACGAAGCCCAATTACCAAGATTGCTCCATCCGAAATCAGTAGGATGGATATATACCATACCAACCTTTGATACAGGCTCCATGACTGCATAAACAACAGAGACCTTTTCTACATTCGGAAAAATCTCTCGAACCTTTGAAATTTCTGAAACTTCTGAGGTAATAGTAGCATCCATCTCCTCTACAATACTTGGTTTATACTTACTAATGCATTCTGTAATGGTATTGGCACTCCATACCAATATACCTGCATTCCAGAGATAATTGCCAACAACAAGATATTTCTTTGCTGTTTCAAGGTTTGGCTTCTCCTTGAATTCATTTACGCTATGAATCTTCTCCTCCCTAAGTTACGATATCATTGTTCTTCTCTGTATAAATTAGCACATTCTTTATAACACGCCTGAACTCCTCTCGATTCATCACTATTACATCTGTAGGAGTAACAACAAGTAGCATTAGCTTCTTCCTTACAGATACTCCAGCAAGTCCAAACAATGCAAGGAACTGTATTGCGTACAACAGGTTCAGCTAAGATTAGCTGCAAATCCCTAAGTTGTTTTTTGATGCTATGTCTAAAATTCTGTTGAACAATATTAGGCTAGCTGGTTATTTCATCAATGACAGAGTTAAGACTTCGTCTACACAATTGCTCACATTTATTAATATTCTTCCTTTAATAGCCTCAAGAGCAAAAACTTGCATTCCATGATCAACAGCAAAATCAAACCAATAGTCCCACTCATTTGCATTCAATTGAAATGTAAGCAATCTGTTAAAATCCTGCCTAAAAAGAGATACTCATAATAATGCTAAGAGTAGATTTTTCCTAACTATTAATTCCATTTATTGGAAATCGTCTTTTCAAATAGCTTAATATTTTACTTAAGATTATCCTTCAAGTAATCGTTTAGACACAAGATTTGTTTAGGACGATTGAATTTATTCTCAGCACAATCAACGCAATTCTTTGCCATCACTTTCATTTCCTCAGGATGAGATACTGCATACTTAATATTATCTTTTAATCCTTCATAGTCTTTAGAATGAGCCACCAATCCAATATTGTTATCCTTCACAATACGGGCCCCCTCACCTTCTCCAACAAACATAATAGGTAAAGCTGCAGCCATAGAATCATAAATTTTAGAAGGAACTGCTCCATAGATATTTTTGACTAATGGAATCAGCGTCATATCAGCCTCCTTCAATCGAAAAGGTAATTCTTCTCTAGCAACGACACCATGATATATAATACCATTATTTGGATGAGAAGCTATAAATGCTTCAATCTCCTTCTGCTCGCCACCTGAACCATATATATGAAATTCCATACCCATCTCAGCAAAATTGATGGACTTGCAGATATCAGCAACCCCTTGAGCGAATCCAAGCAAACCAGCATAAACCAATCTAACTTTTCCATCATTAATCTTATGCACCTTAATATCTGCAAATCTTGTAGGATCTACTCCATTCCGAAACAGATAGGTTTTATTGCTACCGTGGGAAGCAATATGATCAACAATCTCCTGAGATTGCCCCATAGAAATATAAGAACCCTTATAAATTCTATGCTCAAGATTCTCAAGAATATGATAAAGTTTTCCTTCTGATATCGCACCCAACTCTTTCGCAGACAAAGGCCAAATATCAGAAATATTAGCAATAAATTTACAATGTGCACGCTTGGCTAACCATTTTCCAACAAGCCCTAACGTCAAAGGAGGACTTTCAACTATTAAATAATCCAATTGCTTGCTCTTCAGATAGCGTAAAGAGAATAACACCATAAATGAGAAAGACACCATATTCCAAATTCTAGGAATCACCTTCTTTGTATTTGATGCATAGAGCCAATATCTTTTAATCTCTACACCATCTATTTGATCAGTGCATGTAATCTTACCTCTATAATCATCAAATATCTTCCCCATAGGGTAATTGGGCATACCTGTGATTATGCATACTTCATTACCACATTCCTTAAGGCCATGAATCATTTCATACAAACGATTCTGAGGTGCACCCATTTCAGGTTTGTAGTATTGTGTCAATAATGCAATTTTCATTTCTGTATATTTAATAATTGTTTATTTTCTATATATACTAATAGTAGCTTTAGCTGCATTCTCCCATGAATACAAATTCTTCAGATACTTAATCCTGTATTGTATCTTCTCATTATTAATATTACTATCAATATAGCGCATAAGTAATTCGCATAGAGAAGACGGATCATTATTTTTGAAGAAAAAATCATGATCCAACGAATTGTCCAGATCACCATGAATCGTTTCTACAAAAGAAGGTAAGTCCGAACAGATTATATTTTTTTCAAAATAGATAGATAACAACAGGACGCCACTTTGTGATATTTCTCTATAAGGAAGGACTAAAACGTCACTATTATTTATCTCTTCATAAAGTTCATCATTAGGCAAAAAGTAAGATTTCCAATGAATAAGGGAGTTAGAATCTTTACCTTTAAGTTCCTGTAAATAGCTTTCACCGACACCACCAACTATCCTAGTTTCAATCTTTTCACTATATTCAGCAGGCAATAAGTTAACTGCATCAACTAGAACATCAGTTCCTTTATAATAAGTTTGCAAACCAAACTGTAATATAACATATTTATTTTTTTGCAAAAATTCTTTCTTGGAGATCCTAATCTTAGGAATAAAAACTCCATGATGAACAATACTGATAATATCAGGAACAAAATCAAACTCTTTGATTACTTCCATTTTAGATGATTCCGTATGAACAATGATGTTATCTATATTCCTGCAAGTATCACGAAACCTCTTCTTATATTTTTGTTTTCCGCTATCGCTCATGCTTTTCACACCATGAGGATAAATATTGTGTATCGTTAAAATAACCTTCGTTTGAGGTGATAGTACATGTAGCAAATAAAGAATATATTTTTCTATACCAACTACTTCAACAAAAGGTAACCATTGGAAATGAATAACATCAATTTTCTTAAAAGAAACAAACAAAAGCAAGTAAATATAATTAATAAGCCCCTCCAATGCTTTTATTAATCTCTTTACAATAAATTCGGTTTGACTGAATTTATTAGGGATTAGTCTAATTAAACCATGACCAGGAATCAAAAGTTGTATTGATGATTTTCCCTTCGACAATTCTTTTTCTAATGCTTGGTATAAAGCCTTGTCATAATTATCGACCTTTCCCGACAAATCAACTAATAAATATTTCATATTTATTTAAACCATGGGCGATCGCCTAATTTATATTTCATATTATCTTTTCGCCATCCAATAATCTTAGAAGGTACCCCTCCTACTATAGCCAAAGGAGGAACATCTTTTGTTACAACTGCTCCACATACAACAACTGCGCCTCTTCCTATTGTTACACCTGGCAAAATTGTTGCTCTTGATGCAATCCATACATAATCTTCGATAGTAACATTACTCGCGACAGGGGTATATTCAGAACTATTATAATCATGTTGCTCAGTCCAAATGTAAGAATCTTGTGCTATATCGACATTATCACCAATTGTAAGATCACATCGTCCATCAAGTACACAATATTTGTTAATATTGCAATTTCTACCAATTGTAATACGTTGCGGACTTCGAATGTCTACATTCCTAAATATAGAACATGTCGAATTTCTTTATAAAACATTTGCAACATAGTCGTTTCAGCATATGACACGGTGTCCATATTTTTATTTCAATAAAGAAATGTATTAAGCTACTAATAAAATCTCTCATTTATCGATTACTTTTGCATCTGTCTATTTATAAATTCAATTATTTTTTTTGCTCTAAATTCAATCCATAATGATTTAGCCTTTTCTTTAGATCCTTCTGCTAACTTTTGTCTTAAATCAGAATTATCCATTAATTGTTTAATAGCAGAAGCGATATCATCGACACTTTCTGGGTTTACTAGTAAAGCATTAGAACTATCTAATATATCATCATTAAATGGTAAGTTTGAAGATATAATAGGAAGTCCACATGCAATGGCCTCTACTATAGCATTAGAGCAGCCTTCATTCAAAGTAGGTAAACAAAACACATCAGCAGCACTGAGATAAGAAGGGATATCATCATGTTCTAATGCTCCAATATGAACTATTCCATTACAATGAGGTGTCGCATCGTCTCCTGGTACTGGCTTTCCTATAAAAATAACTTTTATCCTTTTATCACCAATCTTATCAATTGCAGCAGCAAGTCTAGAAGCCCCCTTACGATGGATAAAACCACCGGTAAAAACAATTAAAAAATCATCATCAAAAACTCCAAGTGAATTCCTATTAAGAGGATTTATATCAGAAAAAAGAGAAGAACTTACAGAGTTAGGAAGAACAACAATATCCTCAGCTTTTGACAACCCATATTCTATACACTTCCTTTTATTAAGACTTGATACACTTATGACGCCTGTTACCGCATTGGAAAGCCTTTTCTTTTCTGCAAAAGATAACGAATTGACAAGATCCTCCAATGCTGTATCTCCTTCACCACAAGCAACAAACAATGGTGTACCATTCTTATAGCAATACTTTCTAATATCAAAAGCATTTTGCCAAAAATGGCCATAAATAGCATCGGGCTTTAAATTATGTTTTGTGATTACTCTCAAGATGACTTTATATCTTAACCATTCTAATATGTTTTGTATCCATCTTGGAGCATTTCCAAGGGTTAAATATTTCGGACGATAAATATGATAACTTCGATTACCAATTTTCTTTTCAGAATCCACTGCTAGCAGAGGGTCTCCTTTTAGTAAATGGCGTGTTATACTTTGAGGAGCGATAACAGATATATCAACCCCTTGATTAACCATTTCATTTACCAACTGCTCAACAAAAACATATTTTGGATGAGATGGAGCAGGATAATCAGTTGATACAATACAAATATTCATTACTATACAAATAAATTATACTTCATTCCATGCAGGAACATTTCTTTTAACAATTTCCGCTGGCGTCCCAGCAATAACAACATTTGACTCAGTGAACGAGCGATTTACAGTTGCATTAGCTCCTATACTTACATTGTCAGCAATAGTTATATCACCAAACAATATTGCCCCTGGGCCAATATACACATTATTCCCAATTATGGGAGCACCGTTTTTGCCTCTACTTGCCCCTATGTTGACGCATGAATGAATTCTACAGTTACGTCCAATCTTAGCTTTACTTGAAATAATAATAGAACCATAATGAGCGATGGACAATCCTGGGCCACAAACATTAATAGGTATAGAAAAACCTAGATGCAATTGAATTTTTCTTAATTTTAATCGATGATAAAAAAGAAATGCCCTCCCCATAATTCCTCGTATTAGAACAATTGGACAGATATTCAACAATTCGTAATTCTCTTAAGAATTCCGAAATATAATCAGGTGCTAAGAAACTAAGAATTCTTTCTCGTAATGACACTTTTGCACTTTTATTACAAGCCAATCTATCACTTTCATGATAATAACGCAGATCAGTAATATTTTTTATCATAAAACACTATTTCTTAATATTATTAATACCATTACGAGTTGAAATAATAGCCCCCCATAATAACCATACCAATAGGTTTCCATCTGCTAAAGAACTATTATGAGTCATTGTATTAATACTATATGCCAAGTAGGCCCCAGCAAATACTAGAGATAGAATATTATTCGCAGATAACTTTTGGATTAGTATTTTTAATACAATTATCATTTGTTCTACAAACAAAGTGATAAGGAACAAACCACCGAATATACCACCATAAATGAAAGCGTTGAGAAAAAAATTATGAGGCATTTTAATGTGAATGTTAGTATAATAAAAAATACCGCCTACTGGAGTTGATTGAATAAAATCCCAGGCTTCAGACCAAATATGACTTCGAGCATCCTCTTTGATACTGAAACTCGATTCACTATATCTAAATCCATCATCCAAAATACTGTCATAAAATAATGGGCTACCAAATACAATTATTAATATTATAGCTATAAAAAAAAATATCCATTTGACTTTGTTTTTCTCTTCAGAACTACCGACTAACTTAACAATCATTAATATCGAAATAAAGCCTGCAGCAAACAAAGCAGTTCGTTCTTGTACAACGAACACTGAAACAAGGAAAAACATTAACAATATTATATTCCAGAACTTTAAACGAGCGCTCTTATTATAAAATATCAAAGCACACGAAACTGCAAGTACATATCCATTTAATACGGAGCCAACAATGCCCGGAACCGCAAGACCTGCTAGAGTATCCATCTCACGGAGTTCAGCTCTCTCTAAAAGTTCATCAGCAGCTGTAATATTTAAAGTATCAAGTATGATATATGAAAGTGGCCGCTGCCACATTTGAATTAAAGTAACGACAGCATCAACGAAAAAAATAGAAAGCAAAGATAACAAAACAAACCTTGCCCCCCTATATTTTGAAATTATCATTCGAGTTGACTGATATCCTACAAATGCAACCAAGTAATAACTTAATAAATTTCTAAGAGCTATATCAAAACCTCCTGTAGAGAAACAAGCGACAAGATAAAAGAACACAAATCCAAAATACAGTTTTGCATATTTATCAAAAAAAAGATAACCCTCCTTTATGCAAACGACTATCATAACAACAGACATTATTTGTCTGGGGGTAACAGGGCCAATATATAAAGACCCATAAAGAATTGATGATATTAAAAATATCAAGTATAATAAGTAATAAAATAATATTTTCATATATTCTAGCAATCTCCTGTTTATTAACAAACAGTTATATAGTGATCTTGAATCAACAACTTATTTTTTAAGGTGAGTAAGCGACAATATAGCGAGCCCAGGTCCTTTCTTAAGAATTAAAGCCAGAAGAAAATAAAAGAATGACGCAAAAGTTATTGCTATAAACATTTCTAACACCCACCAAAAACCATCAAAATCTGGTATATACATAAAAACACCAACTGTAATAAATGAAACAAAGAGAGAAATTCCAAAAGAATAGAAGATTTGTCTCAACTCAACATGGGTAAGTTTCTTAATAGTGTAAAACAAATAAGGAAATACACATATCACAGCAAGAAGAATAGAAATGCCAGCACCAATAAGACCATACCAATAAGTGAGAGGATAAAGAAGCCCTATCATCACTAACATTTTGATTGTATAAAATCTGAATTCCTGTTTTGTAAAGCCATAAGCTCTCAATAATGGATTAAATGAAAACAACAAAGTTTGAAAAACATATGATACAAATATTATTTTAAACGGTTCAACCATTTCCACCCAAGTACTGCCCAATACAAGAAGAACAATAGGCTTTGCATAAAGCACAACCACAATACACATCATGGAAAGAAGATACATGACAATATTCTGAATTTGACTAAGGACATGGTCGACCCTAGATTTATCGTCTGTTATCTGAGCATAAAGTGGAAAGGCGACATTATCAATCACACCTGTAACGAAAGTTCTTGGATAACCTGCAATTGTTTGAGCACGATTATACAATCCAAGAGATGCTGTACCCAAAACGTTACCGACTATAGCAACATCAATATTAGTAGCAAACCATGACGTGATATTTTTCAACTGCAACCACCCCCCAAATCTATATAGCTCATAAAATTTATCTTTGTCAATAACAAACTTAACTTTATATGGATAAACAAAGAATGAATATATTAGCCTAAACAAATATTCTGATAGTAGTGCAATAATTAATCCCCAATAAGACTTCATGTAGTACACGCTAACTACAACGAGAACAAAACTAAGAATTTTTGGAAAAACTTTAAGATAGAAGTATTTCTTTAATTTGATCTCCTTCTGAAAATATGCTATTGCAGGATTTTGTCCTGCTGAGAATATAACACTTAACATTATAACCATAGATGGAAGCACTCCTTCCTCATTATGGTAATAATAAGTGCATATTGGAAATATCAAAAATTCCAAAACTATTGTTGCTACTATTGATGCTAATAAATTCGCAGACCAAGCCGTATCCAAATAGTCTTTAATATCTCCTTTCTTCTGAACTAAAGCTGGGCCTAATCCCATAGAAAACGCAATTGTTCCAAGGCCAGTAAAAAACACAGCAATAGCATAGACACCAAAATCAGTTGAAGACAATATTCTACTAGTTATTGCCAATTGTACAATACCTAATACTGTAAATATAACATTTTCGGCAGCTGTCCACATTGTTCCAGATAAAAAAACGCTTTTTAAGCTTTTCCCCATTTTACTTTGATATAAGATATAATTTTACATTATAGAGGAATGATATTATTCTCCTTTTTGCATTAATATAACAAGTAGGGATTTGCACCAGCAAACTCTTTGCTGCACAATCTAATCCCTCCCGTAAAAGTATACGCTTAAAAGATTCTCTACCTGTCTTCTGAGCTACAGGATGATGAAATGCATAATTATATTTAGTTATATATTTTTCAGGAATGAACTCAACATTGCATTGCCTTCTTGCAAGATCAATCAAATATTCACCTTTCTCCGACTGAACACTCGCTTGTGATACCCCCCAAGGACTATATTGGAGCATATTTTTTTCTACAGCATGAAAATCACCAAGTGTTAAATCAGATACGAGTCCGAATTCTTGATCACCAAGTTTATATCTACAAGAAGAACATGAAGGTCGCTTCAGATACTGAAAAGCAATCTCATAACTACTTCCTTTAAAAAGTTCTTGATGATGTTTCCCATTTTCAAAATCGGCATAAATATAATATGGTTTCCAACCACTCTCTTTATATCTTACGGAGAAATACTTTATCTGAGAATTATTATTTTCTTTTAATTTACTTGCAAAAAGATTTTGCACCTTAGGAGTCGTAGGTCCATGACACACCAAAGATATAGAATATAAATTATCTGTGTTACGCCCCCAATAATTATACAGAGCTGAAACTTCACATGGCAGACCGATAAATAATATTTTTTTCCTTTTTATATTTCTTATCGTTTGATAGATACCACCCTTCTCAGCTTGAATATACTTAGAAGTCCTAAACTGTTCTAATTCCTCAATAGTTTCTGCTATTGCATATTCCGATTTTGAAAAATCAGAAGAATAACGTACACCAACAACAACACCCTTTTCCAAAATAAATTGCTTACTGATGGCCGTTGCATAGCCTCCAGAAGAACTATATCTCGTTCCATCAATATCTCGCGTTTGCCCGCCAAACGAAGCTTTCAATACAATATCATTTCGATTAGAGGACTTCATTGGGCAGATTTTTATACATTTATTACAATGTATACACCCCTCATCTGTCTCTATATATGGATACAGAAAGCCTTCGTCATCTGGTTGCATTCTAATTAAATTCTTCGGGCAGACACAAGAACATAATTCACAGCCACAGCATTGATTCTTACTTTGATATAAACCGAACCACATCAGCATCATTCGC
>OGNM01001364.1_pt1 | contig 10697 bp, 9 predicted proteins | sample 1573441 | NCBI WGS metagenome assembly OGNM01 (sample SAMEA2581915, study PRJEB24529) | metagenome | biome: Human gut stool | place: China | collected 2011
CCCCTCGAAGTCGCTGCCGGTGTCGCTGCGCTCCACCACGCTCCGCCGCAGGCCGCTGTCAGCCTGCCGCAGCCACAGCTGCTTCATCTCGTCCGAAAAGCTGTTGTTCGGCCTCAGCTCGTCGGCCATCTTTATCGCTTCGCCTGCTGTCCTAAAACCTCCAAAACAAACTCCCCCGGCGCAGCAAGCGCCTGCAAGCTGTACCGGGGGAAATATCAAATGGTCATCATCTGCGTACCGGCCGCCGCCTGCATGGCCTGGCTCTTCCGGGCCGCCTCGGCGTCCTGCTTGATGCTGTGCTCCAGCACCTCGGCCACTTCGGGCGGCACTTCCACCTCCACGCCGCGGCGGATCTTATAGTTCACACCGTTCACGCTGACGAACAGATCGCCCTTGTAGCGGCTGTTATCCTTGAACAGCCGGATGCGCACATTTTTCTTTTCAGCCATGGCTCACGCCTCCTCAGTTTGCAGCAGCGGTGGCGGAATAGCTTGACGCACTTTCAATGCGCACCATGTACTGCTCCACCAGACGCTCTGCCGCACGCATGCCCTTCCAGCCCACGGAAGCGCGCTGGTTCAGCGGGTCGTCGCCATAGCCAAGCTGCTTGACGATGTGCTCCAGACCGCCGCCTTCCAGCTCGGTGACGCCATAGGCGTGGGCACCCAGCACCAGCGTACCGAACACGGCCAGACCGGCCGGGCAGGTGGCGTCCTTCCAGATCTTGGCCTCGCTGGTCTCGATGAAGCGGATGTTGCCCAGCTTGCCGATCTCGCCGCGGAACATGGCCTCCGGGTCGGCGTACTTATGCACCTCGATGAACTCCCGGCTGGTCTTCAGGTCGTAGGCGGCATAGGGGTGGATGATGGCGATGTAGCTGTCGCCGATAGGGTCGGCGTTCATCGCGCCCAGCTGGGCCGCCGCCTGGAAGAACAGCTTCGGGGTCAGGGTGCAGGTCTTGTCCAGTGCCTTGCGGCTGGCAACGGCAGTCTCGGTGCCGCCTGCGGCCAGCTTGGGCGCATAGATCCCATTGGTGCCGCCCGCCAGCACATCGCGGGTGATGCTGTCCATGGTTCGGCCTGCCTGACTTGCCAGCACACGGGTGGCCTGCACCACGTTGTTGTCGATAGCGGTCATCTGCAGCACATCGGTCAGCGGGGTCCAGCCGCCGTACTGGTGCAGGTCGCTGGTGATGGTGGTCACGTTCAGGGTCTGGCCGTTGGGGGTCACACCCTCGGTCAGCGGGGTGGTGGCCTTGGGCAGGCTGTCGTACTTGCGGAACTCGATGGTCTTGCCGCCGTTCTGGGGCACCGGGTAGTAATCCGCAAACTGGTCGTGGACGAGGCGCGGCTCGGCCTGGTCGATGAGGCGCTTCTCATAGAAGGTCTTCATCTCGGCGGTCATGGTGCCGGAGGTATTGTTCAGCGCGGCGGAAGGGTCGGCGAACAGCTGGAGGTCGAACTTCATTGCAGTGTCGTTCATACGGTTTTCCTTTCTTTCTTGCGGTGTAACATACGGACTTCTTTGATTCGCGCTCCCCTGCCAGAGGAGCTGCGTTCAGAACGTGATGACTTCCCCATGGAGGGCCTTGCGTTCCAGCGCTTCCCGCTGGGCGCGGGTCATGCGGGAAACATCTGCCCCGGTCACGGCGGCTGCCGGGGCGGGTGCCGTTCTCTGCCGGGCGGGACGCCCGCTGCCGGATGCGCTCCACGACGCCCTGCTCCACGGCATGGGCGGTCTGGCGCAGTGCGTCCTCGTAGTGGGCCAGACGGTAGGCGTCCTCCATCCGCATCCCCGGCAGCTGCATCAGACGGCGCATCTCTGGGTGCTGCAGCTCCGCTTTCAGCGAGAACTCCGGCATCACCTGCCGCAGCGCTGCCTCTTCGGCTGCCCAGCGGCTGTGCAGGGCGGCCACGGCCTGTCGGCCCGGCAGATGCTCCGGCAGCGGCGGGCGGGGCGGTTCCGGGCCGGGACAGGGTGCTTCCAGGCCGGGGTTTGTCTTCGGGATCTCCTCCTTCGGGGTCTCCGGCGGCGCTGCCTCCTCCCGGCCCGGCTTCAGGGTGCCGGAGGCGACGGCCTGCCGGGCCTGTGCCTCGCTCAGGGCCGGGGCGTTCCCTGCGCCGCCGGTCTCGCTGCCGCCCTCTGCGAACAATTGCAGGTCCATCATGGCCGCTTCGCCCCGGCGGCTCAGGTCTGCAAAGCTGAGGTTGTCCGGGTAGCGCTCGGCCAGCAGGGCAAACCCGGCCTTGGCCAGCTCAAAAGCCCCCTCTACCCACGGCTCCTGCGGGGCGGCGGCGGTCACGGCCAGCCGGGGGCCTTCCGGCTCATCCCAGGCATCGCTGCGGGCGGTCTTTTCCCCTGCCAGCAGGCTCACCAGAGCCTGCATCAGGGTGCTGGCACCGGCGCAGACGATGTCCTGCCCGGCGGGGGCATAGCCCGCGTGGCCGGACGCTTCCAGCCGCAGGGTCAGGCCCTCCGGGCCATCCAGTTCACTGTAGATCACACGGATCATCGGTTCTCCTTTCCAAGGCCCATGGCATCTGCCGCGGCCTTTGTGCTCAAATTGTCTGCGGGGCCGGTCACAGCGGCCTTCCCCGGCTGTTCCTGCGCCGTCAACCGGCTCTGCAAAACGGCCAGCTGCATGGCCAGCGTCCCGTTCTGCCGCACCCGCTGGCGGACTTTCTCGATGCCCTCAAAATCCATCATCTCCAGCGCTGCCAGAGCCGCATCGGCGTTGGCCGGGGCAAAGAAGCCCAGCTGATAGCACTCCTTGGCGGTCTCGTTCTGGCTCAGACGGCTGAAGGTCGATTTCTTCTCGGCGCTCACCACGATGTCAAAGACCGGTTCGCGGCTGCCCAGCTCCACCCCGCCCACGGTGCCGACCGGCTGCGGGCGGAGCGCGACCCCGGAAAAGGGCACGAACTCGTTCTGGCCTGCGGCCCCCACGATGCGGAAGACCCGCTCTTCGTCGTAGAACTGCCGCATCAGGTCCAGGATGAGGTAACACTCCCTGGCAAAGGCGCGGTACGCGCTCTTGAGCATATCCCGGCTCAGCTTCGAGCCTGCCTCCTGTAAGGCGGCAATGGCCGAAGCCGCCGTCACGCCGCCAGCGGTTCCGCCCTGGGTCATATCGCGGTTGCCGGAGATCTCCTTCAGCTCCTCGATGCGGCTGTTGCGGTAGCTCAGGCTGTTGCCCTGCAGGCCCGCCGTCTGCAAGGGGCGGAAGCTGTCGTCGCCCAGCCGCCCCACTACATGGACGATATCCCGCGAGAGGTCTGCTAGTTCTTCTTCGTTCACACCGGCCGTGTCGCTCAGCACATACCGCTGCTTCGAGGCGAGCAGGACGTTCTCGTCCATCGCATGGTTCATCCGGTCGATGGCGGTCTGGCACTCCTTCATCACATCAATGTATCCGAAGCCAGCCGGGCTGTCCTCCTCCATGAACAGCGGGTCGAACACGAACGGATACTTGCCGTGGTCATAGAATCCGCGCCCGGCCAGCGCCGGGTCGTTCTCGCTGGCGTAGAGCACCACCCCGTTGCAGAACTTGCAGTAGTGCAGCAGCACCCGGCCCTCGGCGTCCGGCTTTTTGTAGTACCAATCCACCACGACGCTCTTTTCGGTGGTGTCCAGCCCGCCGTCGTGGAGGAACCGGGGCACATCCAGTACACTGGCGCTGTGGCCCTTGAGCTGGGGCCAGCGGGTCTCCAGCTGTCTGGTGTTCTCCATCCGCAGCGAGAAAAAGTTCGGCGATGCCTGGATATCCTCCACGCCCGGCTCCCAGTAGAGCATGAGCAGATTCATGGGCCGGATGGCGATCTCGCCCAGGCCGCCGTGCGCTTCCGGATCCCAGAAGACGCCCTTGACGCCGGTGCCCTGCTTGAGCTTGCGCCACCAGGTGTCGCTGTACACCTGCTCATAATCGGCCTGTTCCAGCACCACCGGCAGGATGCTGGAAAGCACCCGCGCGGTCTGTTCGTCGTCTGCCGCGCGGGGCAGCACATTCGGGGCCGGGTAGTTGTCCATCGCATCGGCGTGTTTGTTGGCAATGGAGTTGAACAGCCACCCGCTGGACGGCTGGGGCTTGCCCTCCATCATCGGGTTCTGGTAATTTTTCCAGTGCCCCATCCGGAACCACAGTTCGTTGTCCACCAGCCGTTTGTCGAGCGCTGCCTTGCCTGCCTTGTACTTTTGCAGAACAGCCGCCGCCTCTGCGACCTCCTCCGGCCCGATGGGCAGTTTTTCTTCCACGATATCCAAAATCTACTCCTTTCTAAATCCGATAAAACCTCGCCTGCCGGTGCAGTTCCAGCGGATCGTCCCCCACCGGCGGGCGGGCCGTGCGCCGGGGCGGCGAGATGGGATGTTCCATCAGGACATACCGGCATTCGTCGTAAATGTGGTCTTCCTGCCGGGTGTCGATGTCCTCCACGTTGCTCTCGTCGTATACCAGATTCGGGATGGTGCGCAGGAAGTGCCTGCAGGTATCGAACACCTGAAACATGGGCCACCCCTCTCCGTCAAACGCCAGCCGGTAGTGGAACTGCATCTTACCGGCCAGTCGGGTGTGGTCGCCGGGCATCCAGTGCAGGAAGTTCGGCCCCCGCTCCATCATGGCGGCGATGCTCTCGCCCCGGCTCTCGTCGAAGATGGCCGGGTCTGCAATGCCCTGAATGACCCGGCCGCGCAGCTGCGGGTCGTTCTGCTCCACCTCCCGGATGCGCCGGGCCTGCTCCACCGGGTCGATCCGCAGCCCCTCGTTCGGGCGGCCTGTGCAGCCGTATAGCTCTTTTATGCGGTAGAGCCGCCCTTCCTCATCCGCCGCGTACCACCCCACCGAGAACGGCTTCGAAAACCCGAAGTCGAACCCGCGGTAGATCTTCCAGTGCTTCGGGATGGGGAACGGTGCGATGACATGGGTCCAGCGCTGGTCCTGATAGTGGGCGGGGTCGTTCCGCCACTCGGTGAACACCTGACCGGAGAAGCTGTCCCAGCTGCCATAGAGCAGGGCCTGCTTTTCCGCTTCGGGCAGAGAGGCCAGACTTGCAAGGTAATCCGGGTCGTTTTCCAGCAGGGCCGGGTTGTCGAAGACGCTGGATGGGATAAACACCCGCGCCCGCTGCAGCACCTTTTCCGTCCCGTCCGGCATCCGCACCGGGAACGCTTCCACGATGGGAGTGCCGGGCGGGGCCGGGGTGATGAACCGGGCCTTGACCCAGCCGTGGCCGACGCCGCCGGGGTTGGTGGTGGCCCGCAGGTACACCCGCGTGCCGGGCCCGGTGGGGCGGTTGCGGCTCATCATGTAGCTGTACTCCTCCCATTCGAAGTGGGTCAGCTCATCGAAGCCGATAAAATCAAAGGCCTTGCCCTGATAATTCGTGCGGTCCTTGGTGTACTGCATCGAGCCGAAGTAGATCTTTGCCCCGCTGGGGAAGACCCACACATGGCTCGTGGCGTTGTACTGCGCCTCCGGGAAGGCCCGGCGGTAGTAGACCAGACTCTTGTCCACAAGGTCGCTCAGCTGGGGAAAGGTCTTGCGCAGGATGAGCCCCCGGTAGTGCGGGATCTGCACCTGCCGCAGCGCCTCGATGATGAGCGCATCGCTCTTGCCGCCGCCTGCCGCGCCGCCGTAGAGAGCCTCCGGCTCCGGTCTGCGCATGAACTCCCTCTGCCGGGGCTGGGGCCGCCAGACGACCGGCGCATTCGTTCCTGTCTTCATACATCCTCCACCGGCGGCAGCAGCACCACGCCGCACTCCCGGCCCTCCGCATCCGCACCCTGTTCGTTCAGCGTCTTGGCCACAGCGGCCAGATCTTTGAGCACCGCAGTGGCTTCCTTCAGGCCCTTCATGGTCCCGGCCGCCTCTGCACCGTCGCGGCGGGCCGCTTTCTGGCGGGTGTTCAGTTCCTTCACCTCCTGCGCCAGCATCGTGCTCAGCGTGTCCGTGGCGCGGTGCAGGTTGTCCAGCCCCTTGCCCGCCGAAGGTCGTATCTTCTGCGCCATTCGGTTCATTTCACATCCTTTCGTTTTGATTTGTCAACATAATACCACCAATTATCTTTTTGCAACAGTGCAACCTTTTGCAGGCCCGCTCTGTAATTTTTCAAACTTGTTTTCCGTTCTGTACAATCTAGCCGTGTAAAAATCCCCCTGTCCGCGTTCTTTTTCCGCAAACAGGGGGAACCGCCCTCAATTTTTTAAGGAAACGCATAAAAATGGGCTGGCGTATCGTTTTCGAATGGTTTATACTAGAACTAAACTTCGTCTCATTTCGACCTTCGGAGGTTTTTTATGGTACACCCCGATCAGCTGCCTGCGCAGCTTGCCCGCAGGTTCCGGCCCGAATGGCGGCTCGTGTTTTTCTCCGCCTTCGGGTTCGGCCTGCTCGCGCACTTTTATAAAATGGCCAACTGGCTCCCCAACTGGGATTCCCTCGTCTTCCGGTACGATGCCCAGCAGATGCTGCAATATGGCCGCTATTTTCTCTCGCTGGCCTGCGGGCTCAGCTCCTATTACGACCTGCCATGGCTGAACCTGCTGCTGGGCTTGTTGTTCCTGGCTGGTTCGGCGGTCTGCGTGGCGGCGCTGCTGCACCTGAAAAAGCCGGTGGCGCTGGTGCTGACCGGGGCTTTGATCGCGGTCTTCCCCACCGTCACCTCCACCTTTGCCTATGAATACGTCGCCGACGGCTACTGTCTGGCCATGCTGGCCGCCTGCCTCAGTGCGCTTCTGCTCACCCGGCCGGGCTGGCGTTCCTTCTTCGCGGGGGCAGCCTGCCTGTGGTTCTCCGTGGGCATCTATCAGGCTTATCTGACCGTCACCATCACCCTGCTTCTGGTCTGGCTGCTGGACGATCTGCTCTTTCACCGCCGCAGCGCTGCCGCGTCCCTCCGCAGTGCGGGGCGGTTTCTGGCAGGCGGTGTGCTGGCCGGAGCGGTCTATGCTGTGGCCCTGCAGCTGGTTCTGGCTTTTTCCGGCACCGCCCTGTCCGACTATCAGGGCATCGACACCGTCGGTTCGCTCCATCTCTGGTCGGCTCTGCATGGCTGCATCACCCGCTTCTTCCGCTTCTTCTTTGACCTGCACAACGGCCTCACGGTCTGGTTTGTGCTCAACGTTCTGGTCTTTGCCCTGCTGGCCGTTTTCCTGCTGACCACCCTCGTACAGCAGACCCTTTGGCACGACCCGGCCCGCTTTTGGCTCCTGCTCGTCTATCTGGCCGCACTGCCGCTGGGGGTCGCGGCCCTCTATTTCCTCAACCCCTGCGTCGATTACCACAACCTGATGACCATGGGCTACGCCGCCTTTTATCTGAGCTTCGTGCTGTTCTACGAGCGGCTGGACGGTCTCTCACCGCGCGCTTCCGCGCTCCGGAGCTGGGCCATCCTCCTCGTGGGCGGGGCCGTCGTCTTCTACTGCATCGTGCTGGCCAATGTCTGCTATCACCTGTCCCAGATGAGCTATGAGCGCTCCTACGGCACCCTTCTGCGCATTGCAGACCGCATCGAGCAGCTGGACGGCGCGGACGCCTGCACCCAAATCGCCGTCATCGGCCACCTGCCCGATTCCAGGGCTTACTCCGCCGACCTCTCCCCGGAAATGACCGGTTACACGGCCGGCCTCATCCTCCGCGCTGACAAGCAGTCTATGGGCCAGAGCGTCCTCACGGCTGCATTGAACGACTACTGCTCCACCGACTACACCTTTGCCACCCGCGCAGAAAAGCAGCAGCTCCTTACACTGGACGAAGTCCGTCAGATGCCCCTTTGGCCGCAGACCGGTTCGGTCGCAGTCGTGGGCGATACCATCGTCATCCGGGCGGGAGAGGGGATCGATGCAGATGACTGAACTTCCCATCCTCTATTTTCACGCCGATGACTACGGCATGACCGCCCACGGCGACGCCCTCATCCGGGACTGCCAGACCCACGGCTGCCTGAACAGCGTCAGCATCGTGCCCAACGGTTCGCTGGAAGAAGCCGTCGCCGCGCTGCGCCCTTCCGGGCTGAAGCTGGCCGTCCACCTCAACCTGGTGGAGGGCAAAGCCCTTTCCCCCGCTGCGGAGATCCCGCTGCTCGTCCGGCCGGACGGCAGCTTCTGCAACTCCTTCACCGGGTTGCTGCGGCTCTCGCTGACGCCCCGGCGCAGGGCCTTTGCCGCCCAGCTCTACCGGGAACTGGAGCGTCAGCTCCTCGCCTATGCCGCCCTCTTCCCCGCCGGGACGCCCCTGCGCATCGACAGTCACCAGCACACCCACATGATCCCGCTGGTCTTCCGGACGCTGCTGCAGGTCCTCGCCGACCACCATCTCCCGGTCGAGCATCTGCGCATCCCGGCCGAGCCGCTGTCGCCCTTTGTCGGCTGTCCCCGGCTCTGGGGCAGCTATTCCGCCGTCAATGCCGTCAAGCAGGCCGTGCTGAACGGCTGCTGGCTGCTGGACCGCCCCGCATTCCGCCGCAGCGGCATCCCCACGGCCCTGTTCTGCGGCATCCTCTTCTCCGGCCACATGGACGCCGACCGCGTCCGGGCCGTGCTGCCGCAGTACCTCCGTCTGGCGCAGAAACGCGGCCAGCCGGTCGAGCTGCTCTTCCACCCCGGCGGCGTGGAGCCGGGCGGGCCATTCTTTGACCCGCAGAAGACTGATTTTCACCCCTTCTACCTGTCCGAGGGCCGGGCGGTCGAGGCCCATGCCCTGCACACCCTCAGCCGAAAGGAGGTCGAACACCTTGGCCGCTGAACCGCTTCTCTCCGTCATCCTCCCCGCCCACAACGAAGCGGAGAACATCCCCAAAATGGCCCGGCGGCTGGCCGAGGTCCTCACCGCCGCCCACATCCGCTACGAGGTGCTCTTCGTCAACGATGGCTCCACCGACAACAGCTGGGACGTCATCCGCCAGACAGCGCAGGCGTACCCGCAGGTGCGGGGCATCCGGTTCTCCCGCGCTTTCGGCAAGGAGGCAGCTCTATACGCCGGGCTGCAGGCCGCCCGCGGCGACTGCTGCGTCACGCTGGACTGTGACTTGCAGCACCCCGTGGAAACGATCCCCGAAATGTACCGGCTCTGGACCCAGGGCATCGAGGTCGTGGAGGGCGTCAAGCGCGAGCGCGGCACCGAAAGCGCCGCCCACCGCACCGCCGCCCGCTGGTTCTATGGGCTCATCAGCAAAGCGGCCAAGACCGACCTGCGCAGCAGCTCCGACTTCAAGCTGCTGGACCGCAAGGCCGTCCTCGTCCTGCTGAATCTGCCGGAGCGGAACACCTTCTACCGCGCCCTCTCGGCGTGGGTGGGCTTCCGCACAGCGCGGGTGGAGTTCGACGTCCAGCCCCGCACTGCCGGGCAGAGCAGCTGGTCTACTTTCAGCCTCATCCGCTACGCCATTTCCAGCCTGGCGTCCTTCACGTCGGCCCCGCTCTACCTCGTCATCCTGATGGGCTTTCTGATGTTGATCGCCACCCTTCTGGTGGGCGGTGAGGCGTTGTTCCGCTATTTTGCAGGCGAAGCGCTCGAAGGCTTCACCACGGTCATCCTGCTGCAGCTCTTCACCGGCACGCTGCTCATGTTCAGCCTCGGCATCATCGGCTACTACCTCGCCAAGATCTACGACGAAGTCAAGCGCCGCCCTCGCTATGTCATCGCCGAAACGCTGAACGACGCTCCGTAAAAAAGCAAAGATCCCCCGGTCAGCCGGGCCGCTCTCCGTTCAGAGCGTTCCAGCCACCGGGGGATCTCTTCTTTTATCTTGTGTTACAGCGTCTCGATGCGGTCAAACAGGCCCTTTGCGCCTTCCACAGCCTCCTTGCTGCCAAAAACCACGCGGGTGCCGTGCTGCATCGCGGTGCCCAGCTCTGCGGCCATGGCCTTCAGCGCGGCAGCGTCTACGCTGCACAGGGCCTTGCGGTCTGCGGCCAGCATCGCGTCGGTGATGCCGCAGAAGTACCGGCGGTCAAGGTCCCGCGCCTCTGCGCTGGGCTTCATGGGCTTATCCATCTCGGAGACGGTGCCCACGATGGAATCCGTCAGGTCCTTTTCGGTGTACGCACGGGCGGCCAGTTCCGCCGGACCCTTTGCAAAGGTCTCGTAGCTCTCGGCCAGATGCGGGTCACGGTAGGTATACAGATACTCCGTCTCGGCGCGGGTCACCATGCCGGTGCCGTACGCGCCGCCTACCTCGCGGATGTGGTGCCACAGATACTCGTAGCTCATCACGCGGGCCAGCACCCGGCGCTCCGGCTTCCGCTCCTGCGGCCAGGTCAGGATGTCGTAGTTCACCCCGCCGTCGATGATGAAGGCTTCGTTCACCGGAGCCGTCAGCGCCTGGGCGTAGGGCCGGGCGGGCGAACGCATCCCCTCGGCAAAGGCACTGCCGGGCAGCAGGGCTTCCAGCTGCTTCCGGGCATCCTCGCTGCCGTGCAGGCTGATGGTCAGGGCTGCGTGGTGCAGCACCTTTTCCCGCACGGCTTCCAGCTTCCGGCCCAGGTCGGCCCAGTCGGCCTGTTCCAGCAGCGCGCACAGGAAGTGATACCCTGTCACGCCGCTGCATGCCTCGCTCAGCGCATACTCCACCGAATAGTGGCTCCCGGCGCGCACGGCGGCATACTGGTTGCCCATCTGGAGGAACTGCTGCTCCATGTTCAGCTTCTGCTGGCTCAGCACACGGGCGAAGGCCGCTTCGGCCTTTGCGCCGGTCAGCCGGGTC
>OGNM01001377.1_pt1 | contig 10637 bp, 9 predicted proteins | sample 1573441 | NCBI WGS metagenome assembly OGNM01 (sample SAMEA2581915, study PRJEB24529) | metagenome | biome: Human gut stool | place: China | collected 2011
GCCTGAAGGGAATGATGAAGCATCCGGCTCTGACTTGATGAGCTCCTTGCCTGTGAACTGGAGGATAACACCGCCATCACCGACTGTGCTTACGAATGAGTCGTGCTTCTCTGCTGTTGTCTCTGTAAGTGGCTGGAACCAATGTGTATAATGTGTTGCACCAAGCTCCATTGCCCATTCCTTCATGGCTGCTGCAACTGAATCTGCGATTGATGTATCGAGAGGCTCGCCCTTGTCAATAGTCGCCTTGAGTGACTTGTAAACTGCTTTTGGAAGTCTCTCTCTCATGACCTGATCTGAGAATACGTGTGAGCCAAATACGGCTGAAATTTTGTTCATCATAATTACTACTCCTTTTCCTGATTAAAATGAATCCTTAACGTATCCTCAAAAAAAGAGAAAGGTGTCCTCCTTCTTGAGAACACCTTTGTCCATTTCGTATCATCTAATTGTTGAATATAAAATACTCCATATTCTTTCAAAAATCAACCCCTAATTTTAAAAAAATCTCATATATAAAAAATACTGTCGTCGTCCACGCAATAGCACGCCAGCTTTCCGCCCCTGTTTCTCTCTCCATTTCCGCAGTCGAGATCCGTATAGTATGATGTCACATAAGCGTTATATGAATGATCTTCATTGAGTCTGTTCGTCGTCACATGTCCGCAGAACACATACCTGTCAAATGCCTTCTTATCCGAAAACGGAACATTGTGGATATCCGGCGATATGAGAAACCTGTATTCATCTCTTCCCACGGCATTCGTAATAGACTCGGTAATATTGATCGTCCTGTCAGCGTTTCTGACATACGAGCCACAATGAATGCCCGGATGGGTGATAACACAAACTCCGTACTTTGGCGAATGTATCTCTGTGTAATGTGGCAGATGTGCCAGATACCCATGCAGTTTCATCTGATCATCCACATTGAGCTTCTTGATATCTCTGACTGTTCCACCACCGCCGAATATGATCCACTGTCTCTCTGACATGCTTCCCTCTATGTACATCTGGGCAAACAGTTCATGATTCCCCTTTATGAGCTGCATGGAACCATCCACAAGATAGTCAGACATAAACTCAAGAAGAGGGATTCCCTCATCGTTCCAGTCGAATATGTCACCCATGACTATCATTTGATCCGTGGCTGGATCAAAGCTTATCTTTTTCAACATTTTCCTGAATGATGTGACATCGCCGTGGATGTCGGATATGAGATATAGCATTTATTCTTCCTTTGATAATCGTTCTATCAGTCCAGCCTCTTAATAAGCTCCTCATATATCTCCTCCGCCACCGCCAGCTTATATCTATGGCAAAGTATACCTGTCCCGGAATCGAAGCGTCTGGATTTGCCGGATCCACATTTCCCATGGTTCCAGTCACGCCGATCCCTATATTCGCATTATACGCCTTTCTACACACCTGCGCCATTGAACCTGCAGTTTCCTTTGAATAGACCGTATACTTGTCTATGATCTCTGCGGGAACCCCCTGCATGATCTTCGCCTCATTGCAGTAGGTGATAAATGCACCTTTCAGCACTGCAGAGGAACCTTCCGTGTCGGTGATAAGGGAAGCTATCTGCCCTGATGTGGCGGATTCCATGGTGGTGATGGTGAGGTGGCGGGAGATAAGAAGTTGTGTGAGATTCCGGTAATTCATTCTGATCTTATTCTCTATATTGCATTCATTATACATAAAGCGTCTATTCCCCTTCTTTTCCTTTTCACTTTTAGAATAGTAACTTTCCTCAAATTCGTCAAGCGAGATGATATACTATTCCTGAAGCATATCCAACCCCCATCCGGTATTGCATTTTGTTTTCCCAATATGGACATATGTATTAAAAAATTGCTTCTCCTTCAACTCTCTCGGACTGTTTTCAAATATAAGTGTAACAGATTCTTTTACTAGTTTTCTATAATACATTAAATTCCGAATCATCCCTTAGCAACAATCAATCATTATATCAAGGATTGCTAAAATATCTGATAATTCTTTTCTAAACTTTTTCCTGTATAATTCGATATCGCTATTATCTTTAATTTCTCCAATTAATTCAAATGAATTTTTCTCGTTGTAGCAGGCAATCACGCCCATATTTCCAGAAAGTTGAACTCTTGTACGTTTTCCCATTTTCTTCAAGCCTGAAATAAACTGAGGGGTCAAAATAGAATACGCAAGGTCATCCCCCGATGCATTAACCTCAAACCGGTCATCAAATACGCGATCTCCCGTTTTCAAGTAGCTTGATATATTGTTTTTTTCATCTATGTATACGGCCTTTCTATTTTGCCTCATTTTCCCAGAATTACTCTTGCCCATTATCTGTACAAATCCATTCACGCTTTTACTCAACGCCATTGTCATAAACTGTCCTGAAAACTCTGTAATAGTAGTTTTCAGGTTGTTTTCGTTTGCAGTATAATCCTGACTTTCTGTTTTCAATTCAAGATCACTGTATGTAAATTCTACATTTCTGTATATTCCATGAATATAATCTGAACCTGTTGCTCTATTATAAGTTGGAAGAATACTGCATTTTTTTAAAAAAGATTCATCCACATAACCACTTGGCGAATAATCAATAACCTGAATTCTCTCCTCGAGAACCCCGAGCACAATATTCTGTCCTATAAACACCCTGAGGTCTTTCATTTTTTTATTACACAGTATAGCAAGATATCATCATGTATAGCAAGTAAGAAGCCAATAAATATGCATACTACAGGCACCACTCTAAAAACAGTATCAATAATTGGACCATATATATCAAATATTACCCCCACAAACGGAAGGAGTATTCCCACAAACGACAAATACATGGGGATTTGTATTATTTTGATATTTCTTTGTTTTGCTTTTATTATACTCTGCATTTCTTCATCATTTTTATAATTAACTATCTGCTTATTCATATATACTCCTTGCTCCGTAATAATCAATGATGCAACTCATTGTTTCATTACTATTCCTATCATCAAAATAGCCATAATATAAATTAATGAAATAATAATTTTTTATGATTTTTATTCTAGTCTTAGCCATTATTGTTTATTTTGATTAGTAAAATTCTGTAATTATGTACTTAACTCTCATTTATAATTATAGCTTTATTTGTAAATATTATAATATTCACTATGTCTTGAAACTTTTCTATTTTTTCGAATTATACTATTGATTATCTTCAGTAAAATATCTTCCACCATCTAATCTATAGTTATTCCATATAAACCAAGCTAACAGTTGTATAAAATAATATTGCATGTTGTATATTTTTACTTACTACTCTAAAACATAAAAATACACAACATGCACTAAAATACATTCTAATATACTCTACTTATGCTTCCCATGTGGATGCACTGCCTCTTTCTATATCCGGGTGCTTCTCTAAATATTTATTTATATTGTCCACTACAATACTATCTTCCTCATCTGTATATCCCTCAAATACAACTTTAACTATATCAGAATGATTGAAATATACTATTTGATCACTTATTAATCCATCTGGATACAACACTCCTGCATAATCAAAAAAATATTCATTCTCCCCATTTTTAACAACTAAACCTCTACTTGTAATTAATAATTTCTGTATTCCTCCCTCTAATAAAACAACACTTCCTAATGCATGATAATCTACTCTCTCCATATTTTTTTCTCCTTCTTTAATTTTATTTATTGAACTATCATTTTCTACAACATCTACTATATCTATATTGCCTAACTTATGTACAAACTCGCTTACACTTTCTGATATAACATATGCATTGCCCTGTTCCGTTGAAATTGGTATTTTCAAATTTTTGTCCCAATAACACACTTTTGATGATTTAGTATCTCTTACAATTACTATAAAATTGTTCAATCCATCAATACCAATTACTATCGAGCCTTCCCCTATGTCATCTTTATACTTATCACTGTAATATATTATATCATTTTGTTCTTCTTTACAGAATCCCAAAAATTTTCTTATAATAATTTTTTGATGTATATCAGCTATCTCGATCACAACATTTTCACTCTGGCTATCTATTACCCCGCCATTTGTCTTAAGTAAGAAATCCACATACTCACTTGGAATAATTATATTTTTTTCTTCTATTTTCTGTCTTATCTCACTATATGAAATCTTTCCAAAAGAATTAATTTTCAATTACTCACCAACTTTCTATTTTGAAGCCTTTACCGACTTAAAATGAGCGCCATATACCTTCTGACTGGATTCAAGTTTCGACCTACTCCAATTTGCATCTCCCTCAGACGAATAATACAAATTGTCCTTTTTCCCCCCTCTGGCTTTCATTGATCTTGACTCAAATGTTACCTTGCCTTTTGAATCCATGTATATTTTCCCACCATTTTTTATCCAATTTTCCGGCTTTTCTACCACATCTGTTGGAATTTGACTTCTTATTTTTTCATCTTTCAAATCTGTCTTAGTTATCTCTCTGCCTGTCACAGTCTGTGTGGTCATATATTTGGCTCCCTCTTTTGCACCTCCTTTTACAAAATCGTTTGCCATTTTATCCACTCGGAAAATATTCTTTTTAGCCTCTTCTCTCGCCTTCTCATCATCAGCAAACAACACATCTAAAGTACGATTCTCAATACCTGAAACCACGCTTTTACCGCCCCCTATTGTAGTAGCTGATGCAACACGCACATATTTTTTATCATTATTAAGACCATAACTATCAATATGCGTTTTTTTGATTGCAGAATCTGTCACTTCCCCTGTAAGCCCCTTGATTCCACCACTTAACGCATCTTTTCCGATTTTCTTTAAATTTAATGTATCTTTTACACTTTCTTTAAAGTTAAATTTTCCATCACCACTAATTATGTGATCAGCATCATTTATAACATTTTCAGTAGCTCTAGTCATAATTCCATCAATAGTCCCTGTAACAGCCTCCGTTCCAGTATTTGTTAATATTCTAATACCCAAGTTAGCCGAATCCATTCCAGATTTGACGAATTTCAAGTTCTTCATGCCCTTGCCAATCGAACCACCTACATATCCCTCTACAAAGCCTTTACTTCCCGCAACAAGTGCATTTTTTCCGACATCTTTAAACTTAACTTGACTAAAATCACCATCTTCAACATACGCTCCTGTTAAGTCATCTGTTAAAGAATTTGCTACCGCTGTCCCTGCACTTAAACATCCCGCAACAAGCGGTGATGCAGCTCCTGCGGTTGCTACAACAACCACCACAGATGCAACTACACAAAGCGTTCCTACTGCAAACTTAACAGCATTAGCCTGTTTCTCTCTATACTCTATAGTCTCATTTATTATTTTCTCGTCTTGTTTTATTGCTATTTTGTAATCGTTTTCTTTATAACTTAATTCCTGTTCTGTATCAATCGCAGCATCAACAAAACCTTCCCAAGACGCAAGATTCATAAATTTTCCACTCACATAGGATGTCTTGTATGTTCTGTCTTTAAGCTTACATTCTTCTATAAGTTTTTTGATTTCACTAATTATCCTATCAGTATTTGTAAAATCTGACTTTATACTATCACTTTCTATAGCATTTATTTTGCTATCCAAATCACTTATACTCTTTGTTATTGCATCATGTGTCTGTTTTATACTTTCAATGCTATGTGCTTTTTGGGGCGTATATATATCACTTATACTATTTAGACTTCTACTTATTGCGCCATCTATATTAGAAAATGTCGATTTAGTATTAGAAATTGATTTTGACACTCTATCTAATTCAGTCTTTTTTATTAATGCCATAATATCAGTATCTACCTGTGTAGTATACTTTGATCTATAAATTGCATAATTACCTTTATGTACCTCACACAGCCTAAATAGCTGCCCTATTATAACCGAATGTATCTCCTGAAAATATAATTTTAATGAATTTGCACTTACGCCCTGAATTTCATTGCTATTAATCAGCTCTTCAACATCCGTTGACAGTGTTCCCAGTTTTACACTCCAGTTCGCACAGTTTCCTTCAAGTTGCTTTGCCATTGTTGTAAATGTATTAAAATCTATAACATATGAACCCATAACACTCCTCCAACACCACTACTTAGCCATTATATTACTATTTAATAACGAATCCATTGTATTAAAACTTGAAATTGTTTTTTGAACATCTATACAGTCTTTACTCAATAACGTACCATACTCATCTAATAAAGCCTTTATATCTTCATTTTGTGATTTATACTTTTCGGCAGCCTTGAGTCCTGACGTTTTTGTAATATTTACTTTTTTGTAATCGTCATTTAATGCCAAGCCATCATAACTAACAAGAGCAACTTTTACACTAATCTGCGAATTTATTACCATTTTCATATGCTTACCTCCTTATAAAAAATAATATAGAATACTACACTAATTTATTTTATAGGCTTTTCTTCAATACTTTTACCACCTAACACGCAGCATCAAGGTTGTATTATTTAATTATCACCAATCGCTTTTCGCAATTAATTAAAGAAGTTTTGAATTTTAGTATTCAAAATGTTTAATTGTCCAGACAATTTTCCTATCAAAGTAGATTGTCCATTGAATTCATTTTCAAGTTTTGCTATTTCTATATTTATATCGTCCATAATATCATCAATAATATCGATATAGTTTTTATCCTTCGTTACCATCTCTTCACGAGAATGATCAAATTTGTTATAATTCTGCCCTTTCCACTCCCTTTTATTGTTTACCTTCTTATCAGTTTTTTTCGCATCCTTAGCCTGATCTTTCAGTTCATCTATTGCTTTATACACGGCCTCTAATCTTCGTTTTTTCTCAAGAATGCTTTCTTTTTCTTTTATTAAATTGTCTATACGCTGGCTCAATGAATATTTCTGATCTTTAAGTCCCTGATATTCTTGCTGTTTTTTTGAATCATCCACAATATCACCCTCCCATCAACCTAATTTAAAGTGTCAGCAATGAACTATAAAATAGTCATTGCTGGCACAAAATTATTATAAGGAAACATAGATTCATTACTTACGCCATGAACTTCCTATTTCCTTATCAGTCTGCTCAAGTTTCTCTGCAGAAGTCTTCAACGCCGTTGAAATATCTGTTATAAGATCTCTTGCCTTTGTAAAGCCAGGCTTTAACTCAGCGAACTTCGCAGCAAAACCGTCGGCAGCCTGTCCTTCCCACTCTGTCTGAAGCTGTGTGAGAAGTTTGTCCATCTTCTTTATAATGCTGTCAAGATTTGAAGCCTGTGTAGAATACTCACCAGCTCTCTGACGCATTGTTTCAGGTGTCATTTTAATCATTTTATTCATCTCCTTTCCCTTCATTATTTTATAAAATTAGAAAATCTAATATTATAAGCTACTCATCTTTAACTAGGCGCAGTTTCATTAATGAATTATCATCAATATAATAGGCGTCACCTACACTTAATTTCTTTTTATATGCTCTGATATAATCATAGTTGACATCACATACCTTAAGATTATCAAGATCATCAAAATATATAAAATGGCGATTTTTCTTAATTTCTCTTATTGGTTCTGGTGCTTCGTATGATATCGCAGTATTACTGTAATTTGCAAAAATAACACAAACATTTAGCGCTTTATATTTTTCTAGCATCTCTGTATAGAAATTATTTAAATCCATGTCTTCGCTTATATATTTTGCAACTTCATTATTCTGTATTATCAACATAAGCAATGAATTATCATAGGCTTCTGTTTCGTCTAACATTGCCTGATATCTATTCTCAAGCAAAGCCTGCCATCCCATTAAAGTGGACTCTATCTCTTCAACATCTAAAGTATACTTTTTCACTATGCTCAATTCGCTTAATGACTTATATTTTCTAGTTACATCATCAAATATATAAACTTTGCACGGCTGGCTGTCATTTCTTTTATCCAACTGATGTAGCAGATTTGCAATAAAATTGTAATGGCCTCTTTTCTCTCCACCACATAACCCTATTGCTCCTAGCTGAGCAAAATTCATATAAAATGGTGAAACTTCTGAATATGAAAGTCCTATTGGAAGTTTATACTGATCCACAATTACATTATATTCTTGCTCTAACATTCTGTTTGTAAGAACATTTGGAATATATGGTATACTTCGTGCCTTCAGGTCTGGATAAATTGTGTTTCTTTCCTCAATAAATGCCAATATTTCTTTACTTCGCTCATACTCCTCATCGCCATCAAATGCGAGGTACATTTGTGTTTCCAAATATCTTTTGTTTATCTCAACAGATGCTCTTCCTGGAATATCATCTGGTTTTATGGCTGAATAATCCAATAAACCACTGTATTCATTGGAATCATTACAATGTAATGTAAGCTTATTCGCGAAATTTGACAAATATCTGTAGTTAATTCCTGTAGTTTGTGAATTTACAACAGAAACTGTGATTCCTACTGATACACCTTCTCGTATTATCACTAAGAATGAATCATCATTTTCCAAATAAAGTTCCATAAGAGCAGTCATATTATCTACCATAACATAAATGTGCGGTAAATCTTTATATCCTGCCGCTAAATATGCATTAAATGAACTTACACCAACGGATACTATCTTCTCTTTTCTTTTTTCTATTTCTTCATTTAAGAGTTTAAATAAATTTTTTAACTTTTCATCATCAGATGAACATACAACACCACCCACATGATTAAGTTTTTCAAACACCTTAAGTACCATAGAACCAAAATCAATAATATATATATTTGCTTCTGCCGGTGTATATTTTAATGCAATCTCTCGAATTAAAAGCTGTAAAAAATTAGTTTTTCCATACTGAGACGATCCCACTACAAACGTATTCTTTGTATTGATATCTATATACGTTGATCCTTGATACTGATTATCAGGGTCATCATATAAACCTATATCCATTAGATCATTTTGCAGATCTACCTTTTTAGTATCAAACAACACCCTTTTCTGAAGTGATGGTAAACATATATTAGGAAGTTTTGCTATTTTTGCATTGTTACAATATTCATGTACATATTCAACAATTGCATCCAGCTGAGTCCTCCCCTTCTCTTCGCTTGATTGTTTCTTTTGCTCAAAAATCAAATGTCGTTTTCCAGAAGGCTCCACCTCTGCCACAGAAAATGGTTTCACAAAATTATCAACCGCCTTTTCTGAATCACCACTATATGCCGACTGAAATAATTCAAATATTTCATTATTTCCAACCTGTAGATATGCACGCCCAGGTTCTTTTATCTCTGCGGCAAGAGGCGACTTAAGCACCTCATTACTATCATCAGGTCCCTGGACTTTAAGACAAAGCTTAAATCTAGAGTTACTCCATATCTGATCATCGACCTGACCTGCCGGCTTCTGAGTTGCCAGAATCAAATGGACGCCAAGACTTCGTCCAATTCGCGCTGCCGATATAAGCTCCTTCATAAAGTCAGGTTGCTCCGCTTTCAGCTCTGCAAACTCATCCACAATTATGATAAGATGTGGCAGTGGCTCCCTTGCCTCTCCACTCTTAAACTTCTTAATATACTTATCTATATGATTCACTTCATTTTCAGCGAATAGTCTCTGTCTTTTTTGCAGCTCTGCCTTTATTGATTTCAAGGATCTATCTATTTCCTTACCATCAATATTCGTAATTGCACCAAGCAAATGTGGCAATTCTCTAAATTGATTAACCATTCCTCCACCCTTGAAATCAATAATTACAAATGCGACTTCATAAGGATGGAAATATGTCGCAATTGATAATATGTATGTCTGAAGTATCTCTGATTTACCTGATCCCGTTGTACCTGCTACCAAACCATGAGGACCATGGGCTTTGTCATGCAAATCAAGATAGACAACGCCTGTTTTTGAAACGCCAAGTGGTACAGCCATTGATTTATATACTTTAGTCGAAGCCCATCTCTTTTTGAGATCCAAATCTTCAACGCCGAATATGTTCAATAAAGTAAACAAGTTTATATTCTTAGTCAGACTGCCTTCAAGTGACACCTCATCGGTCTCAACCGATGCCAATCTCTGAGAAATTCTCTCAATAGCATTATCTGTAACTTTATCGTACAAAAACTCTGTTATATTAGTTGTATCACTCGTGTCATATAGCTGAGCCCTATTCTCATCTAGTATATTTATAAGTTTCCCACAGCCCATAGGAATATCAGATCTATCTTCTCCAAAGAATACAAACGAGACATTCAAATCTTTTGCCTTGTCAACAAACCTCGATATCGGATGCTGCATAAATCCACATAAATCATAAAAAAACAAAACTAAACTAATATGCTCTGCATCTTTATTTTGTTCTCTTATCGATAACTCATTATATAAATACTCAAAAACCTGTTTCTTACTTTCTTCATCGCAAGCTATATTTCTTGAACCTGTTTCCTGATTATCCAAATACGGCAAAAATCTAAATTTATTTACACTGTTTGAATGTATTTCGTCTACTATCAAGAATAACTGCACGTCCGTGTAAAACTGCCTTGCTATGATATCTGTAACCATACTCTTCAATAGTTCATATCTGTACTTATCATTACCTACAATACCCAAAGCATTTATGTCTCTCAACTGGCATACGACCGGAACATCCTCTATATATTCATACTTTCCACACAATTTCTCAGGGATTTCCTGCAAATTA
>OGNM01001379.1_pt1 | contig 10630 bp, 6 predicted proteins | sample 1573441 | NCBI WGS metagenome assembly OGNM01 (sample SAMEA2581915, study PRJEB24529) | metagenome | biome: Human gut stool | place: China | collected 2011
CAGTTCCGCACGCCTCTGCATATCATTGATATGATGGTGGAGCTGGTGCAGCCCACGCCGGACGATTTCATCTGTGACCCGGCCTGCGGTACGGCAGGTTTTCTGGTGTCCAGCGCAAAATATGTTCGCAAGCACTATGGGGACGATATGACTCCGGAACAGTGGCAGCATTTTGCCGGGCCGATGTTTGCAGGCTTTGACATGGACCGCACCATGCTGCGCATTTCGGCCATGAACCTGATGCTCCACTCCATCACGAACCCGGATATCGACTACAAGGACAGCGTGTCGAAGCAAAACTCCATTTGCAGCAAGTACACCGTTTGCCTTGCGACCCCGCCGTTCAAGGGCACTGTGGATGCCGAGAGCATCAACGACGACCTGAAAGCCGTCACCAACACCAAAAAGACAGAATTGCTTTTCCTTGCGCTCTTCCTGCGGATGCTCAAAACCGGCGGACGCTGCGCCTGCATCGTACCGGACGGCGTGCTGTTCGGTTCCAGCAAGGCGCACCAGAGCATCCGAAAAGAACTCATTGAAAACCACCAGCTGCGGGCGGTCATTTCCATGCCCTCCGGCGTGTTCAAGCCCTACGCAGGCGTGTCCACAGCGGTGCTGGTGTTTACCAAGACCGGCGCGGGCGGCACCGACAAGGTGTGGTTCTACGATATGAAAGCCGACGGCCTCTCGCTGGACGACAAGCGCACCGAGGTGAAGGAAAACGACATCCCGGACATCATTGCCCGGTTCCATAACCTCGACGCCGAAACTGACCGCAAGCGCACCGAGCAGAGCTTCTTTGTGCCCAAAGAAGAAATTGCCGCCAACGGGTACGATTTATCCATCAATAAGTACAAAGAGACCGAGTATGTGCCGGTGGAGTATCCCTCGACCACGGAAATTCTGGCCGACCTGCATGAGCTGGAAATGGAGATCACCAAGGGTCTAGCAGAGTTGGAGGAGATGGTGTGATGGCGAAGTTGGGAGAGGTTTGTACTATTGTATCTGGTTCGACACCAAAAACATCTGTTACGTCCTACTGGGATGGCAACATCAAATGGATAACACCTGCTGAATTGAACGAAGATACTTTTTACATTATGGATTCAGTTCGGCACATTACTGAAGAGGGAAAAGAAAAAACAGGATTGTCTTATCTGCCGACAGGAACAGTCATTTTATCGTCTCGTGCGCCGATTGGCAAAACCGCAATTGCCGGTTGTAAAATGTGTTGCAATCAAGGATTTAAGAACCTTATTTGCTCAGATGCGATTTATAATGAATACCTCTATTTTTTCTTGAAATCAAAAACAGACTATCTCAATTCATTGGGACGTGGCGCAACTTTTAAAGAAATTTCTAAATCCATCGTTGAAAATATTGAGATTCCGTTACCTGAAGTAAACCAGCAAAAAGAAATTGCAGAAAAATTCAAGAAGCTAGAGCAGTTGATTTCGCTCCGTAAGCAGCAGCTTGCCAAACTGGACGAACTGGTAAAGGCACGGTTTGTGGAGATGTTTGGGGATGAACAGGCATTTAATAAAGAACCGCTGAGCCAAAATGTTGAAGAAATGTTCATTGGGCCTTTTGGCAGTAGTTTGAAAAATGAAAACTTTGTTTCCAAAGAAAATGGTTACTGCATGGTATATGAACAAAAGCATGCTATTCGCAAAACTATGGATGTCGAAACTCGGTATATAGACAAACCGAAATATGAAGAACTTAAACGATTTTCAATTCATGGTGGCGATATTATTGTTAGTTGTCGAGGAACAATAGGCGAAACCTATATTGTCCCCTTAAATGCGCCGTTAGGCATTATGCACCCATCCATTATGAAAATTCGTGTGAAGGATTCTATTTACAACCGAGTTTTCTTTGACTTCTTACTACAAGAAAAGCTAAAGCAACATGAAGCACAAGCTAATGGAAGTGGCGTGAAAATGGCCGTAACGGCAAGTGCGCTGGGCAAAGAAGAGTTTATTGTTCCTTCAATTCCGTTTCAAAATCAGTTCGCCGCTTTTGTGGAGCGTGTAGACCAGCAGAAGCAGACTGTACAGCAGAGCCTTGAAAAGTTGGAATTGATGAAAAAGGCGCTGATGCAGGAATATTTTGGGTAACTCCCCCAGTCGCCTGACGGCGACAGCCCCCTCAAAGAGGGAGCCTTAACGTGGCCGCAAGGCAAAAGCCTCCCTCTTTGAGGGAGGTGGCACGGCGCAGCCGTGACGGAAGGAGCTCTGCACAAATCTCGAAAAATCAAGACGAAAGAATCCAGCATATTAACTTTTTGAGATTTCGGTGATATGATATAAAAAACGTGTATTGCGAGGGACGTTCATGCAGGTGACTTTTCTTATCGGAAATGGTTTCGATTTAGGAATTGGGCTAAAAACGGCCTATTCTGATTTTTATAGAGTGTATTGTGCTGAAACACAAAAAGATGACGAGAATCTCAGGAACTTTAAGTCCGCTATTCAGTTGAAATCAGAAACGTGGTCCGACTTTGAAAATGCATTTGGCAAATATTCAAGCGAGCTCAATGATACAGCGGTGTACTTGGAACTGTTTGAAAATTTTGTCAACTCTTTTATAAGTTATATAAGAAATGAAGAACAGCGGTTTGATGAATCAAAACTGGACAATGCAGTTGAGGGAATGAGTAAGGCATTCAGTACATATTATAAGATTCGACCTGCTGACGCAGAGGTGCTCAGAAGAGTTATTGATAGAAACGATGTCTATTTTAACTTTGTGACGTTTAATTATACCAATTGCTTAGATAAGTGTTTCAATGCGGTTAAGGAGAAAGCCGGTGGCTGTAAATTCAGTGGCGGATATATTAGCGAGCTTGTTCATGTCCATGGGTATATAGATGATCTCATAATGGGTGTCAATGATGAGACACAAATCGCAAATAAGGCTTTCGCTGAAAATTTGGATGTTATTGAGGGAATAATTAAGCCTGTACAAAATCAAATTATTCGGATGAACTATGATGAACGTGCAACAAAACTAATAAAGAACAGCACAATTGTTTGCATTTATGGAATGTCTGTTGGTTCTACGGACAAGAAGTGGTGGAAATTGATTATGGAGTGGTTGCAGGAAAATTCAGCGAGGCATTTGATTGTGTTAAGTCATGAGGCTGGTTCACAGACAGTGTTTCAATGGAACCGCACTGTGAAGAGAATTCGGAGAAATCTTTTTACATATGGAGAAGTTTCAGATGACAAGAAAAAGCCACTGGAAAGTCAAATTCATATTCAAACAAATCACGACATTTTTTCGATGAATCTGGTGAAATCGCAACAGTTGGGAGGACAGCCTCAAACAATGGAAGATAGTAAGGATATAACCGAACGGGTTCGTTCCGAGATAGAAAAAATGACCGCAACTGATGCAGAAGTGTCAGAAATGCTGGATGAAGTCTTTAATTAAGTGCTCGATTTACTATTGAAAGGAGCCCTCCCCATGTCCAACTTCTCCTATCTCTCCACCCGCCCCGAATATTCCCTCTTTGCCAATTCTGCCATCGAGGCTGAGAAAGTGTTCTCCACCTCCCCGGCGATGTGCGCGGTGGGGTGCCGGAAGGCGTTGGAGCTGGCGGTGAAGTGGGTGTATGCGGCAGACAAAACCATCACGATGCCCTACAAGGACAACCTGCAATCCCTGCTGCATGAGCCGAGTTTCCGGTTCGCAGTGGACCGCAATGTGTGGAGCGTGCTGCCCAGCATCGTGAAGGCGGGCAATCTGGCGGTACATACAGGGCATAGCGTGTCGGCGGCGGATGCGGTGTTCAGCCTGCGGGGGCTGTTCGACTTCATCCAGTGGGTGGATTACTGCTACGGCACGGACTATGTGGAGCGCTCCTTTGACGAGACAGCCATCCCCGGCGAAAAAGTAACGCTGAACGAAAAGAAGATCCGGGAGCAGGAAAGCCTGCTGACCCAGAAAGATGCCGAGCTGGAAGCGTTGCGCAAGCAGGTGGAGAGCCTTTCGGCGGCGTACACGGCCAGCAAACAGCAGAACCAGCAGAGCCGCAGTTTCACCGCCGCCGACCTGACCGAGGCCGAGACGCGGCAGAAGATCATCGACATCGACCTCAAGGCCATGGGCTGGAAATTCACCGGGCCGGACGCCGATGTGCGCACCGAGTACGAAGTGGACAACATGAACGGCGTGCTGGGGCAGAAGGGCTATGCGGACTATGTGCTGATGGGCAAGGACGGCTTGCCGCTGGCGGTCATTGAAGCCAAGCGCAGCACCAAAGACCCCAACATCGGGCGCAAGCAGGCTCAGCTTTATGCAAACTGTCTGGAGCAGAAGTTTGGCCGCCGTCCGATGCTGTTTACCACCAACGGCTACACCACCTATTTCTGGGATGAGCAGAGCGGCCCGCAGCGTGCCGTGAGCGGGGTGTTCTGCAAGGACGACTTGCAGAAGCTGATGAACCGCCGCACCGAGAAAAAGCCGCTGGACACCATTGAAATTGACGACAAAATCACCGACCGCTACTATCAGAAAAACGCCATCCGGGCAGTCTGCGCCCATATTACGCAGGGCTTCCGGCGCAATCTGCTGGTCATGGCTACTGGCACGGGCAAGACCCGCACCGCATCCAGCCTGACCGATGTGCTGAGCCGGGGCGGTCATGTGACCAACGTGCTCTTTCTGGCGGACCGCACCGCGCTGGTCAAGCAGGCAAAGGACGACTTCAAGAAGTATCTGCCCGACCAGTCGCTGTGCAACCTGTGCTCCTCTAAGGACGATAAGGCCGCGCGCATCGTGTTTTCCACCTATCCCACCATGCTCAACGCCATCGACAACGCCAAGACCAAGGACGGCGTGCCGCTGTTTTCGCCCGCCCACTTTGACCTTATCATCGTGGACGAGAGCCACCGCAGCATTTTCAAGAAATACCGCGCCATTTTTGATTATTTCGATGCGGTTCTGGTGGGCTTGACCGCCACCCCGAAAACCGATGTGGACCGCAACACCTACGACTTTTTCGAGATGGAACATGGCATCCCCACCTACGCCTACGATTATGATACGGCGGTCTACACCGACCATGTGCTGGTGCCTTACTACAACTACGAGGTCAAGACGAAATTCACAGAAGAGGGCATCCACTACGACCAGCTTTCACCGGAGGACAAGGCCCGCTACGAGGACGATTTTGCCGAGGACGACACCCTGCCCACCTTCATCCCATCCGAAAAGCTGAATAAGTTCATCTTCAACGCCAACACCGTGGACACGGTGCTGCAAGACCTGATGGAACGCGGCATCCAGACGGCGGGCGGTGACCGCATCGGCAAGACCATCATCTTTGCCCAGAACAAGCGCCATGCGGAGTTTATCCGGGAGCGCTTTGGCAAGCTCTACCCGCAGCTGGAGACCCAATACCCGGGTTTCATCCAGCGGGTGGTCTGCGACGACGCCTATGCGCAGTCCATCATTGACGATTTCAAACAGCCGGACAAGCCGCCGTTTATTGCGGTCTCGGTGGATATGATGGACACGGGCATCGATGTGCCGGAGTGTGTGAATCTGGTGTTCTTCAAAAAAGTGCGCAGCAAAACGAAGTTCTGGCAGATGATCGGCCGTGGTACGCGGCTCTGCCCGTCCCTTGCCTGCGTGGATGCCATCGACGGCGAATATACGGGCAAACGGCGTTTTCTGATCTTCGACTACTGCGGCAACTTTGAATTTTTCCGTCAGAAACCCAACGGCTACGAGAGCGCGGACACCAAGAGTCTGTCCGAGAGCATTTTCTGCAAGCAAGTGCGGATCGCCGCCGCGCTGCAGGATGGAGCCTATGGGGGCGAAAAATACCAGAACTGGCGCAAGATCTTAACGGAGACCTGCCGTGCCGAAGTGGGAGCGCTGAACCCGGAGCTGGTATCCGTGCGGCTGCACCGACAGGCCGTGGAACACTATCAAAAGCCGGAAGCCTTCGTCAGCCTGACCGAAACGGACAAGGGTACTCTGATGAAAGAGGTGGCACCGCTCATCTCGCTGGACGACAAAGATGAAGCCGCCAAGCGGTTCGATAACTTTGTGTATGGCTTGCTGCTCTGTGAACTGGAAGGTCTGCCGGGGCTGGGCCGCGCCCAGAAACAGCTGCGCAGCACGGCGGCAATGCTGGAAGGAAAAGCTACCATCCCGCAGGTGCAGGCAAAGCTGCCGCTCATCCGGGAGGTGCAGACAGACGAATTTTTGACCTCGCACGATCTGCTCCGCTTTGAGGAAATGCGGCAGGAACTGCGGGAGCTTATCAAGTTTCTGGTGGACGGTGTAGAAGGGCAAAAACCTGTCTACACGGCCCTTGCCGACCCGGTACTGGAACAGACCGAGGGCAAAGCGCTGGATTCCGGCTACGATTTCGGCGAGTACCGGGAACGTGTGAACCGCTACATCATGGAGCACCGCAGCGATACGCTGGCCATCCACAAGCTGACCCAGAACATTCCGCTTTCCAGGGGCGACTATACCGAGCTGGAACATATCTTCACCTGTGAGCTGGGCAGCAAAGAGGACTATGCACGGGAGTTTCGGGATACACCCTTTGGTCTGCTGGTGCGTAAAGTGGCAAAGCTGGACCACGATGCTGCCATGCAGGCATTTTCCAAGTTCATCAATGACGAATCGCTGAATGCAAAGCAGATCGCGTTCGTGCAGAAGGTCATTCATTACATCGAGCAGAACGGTTATGTGGAAAGCAAAGCGGTGCTGATGAAACCACCCTTTGACCAGCCCATCCTGTTTACCCGCCTGTTTGATGGCAAAACAGGGAGTGAACTGATGGATACGATCAATTCGGTGAAAGAGAATGCCACCCATGTGACTGCATAAAGTAGTGGAATGTACTGATAAAAACCGGTATAATTCAGGACTATCGAAAAATGAATATCCTGCAACGCAGTATGGCAAGTCAGGGAATTTTGAACGATACGCAAGGGACTCTGGCTGATTACCTGATGAGCATCGCACAAATTTCCGTGGAGGATGCCGGAGCGATTTATATCGAGTTGAGCAGCATCCGCGGAAATTTTATGGCAAACATCATTCTGCGCATGATTGAAAATTATCACTTCCTGCCCGATATGGCGCAGAAACTGAAAAACAAACAAGCACTGGTGGAAAGCGTAATTGCAAATGAACAGCTGGAGCCTTCCATTACGTCGCCCATCAAAGATGTGTATGATGACCTTGTCAACAGCAAACTGGATATGATCGAGGGCTTCGTGCCGATCTCTGCCATCCAGTATGATGCTAAGATGCAGGAAGCAGAAAGACTTTAAGGGGAGTGCGGCTTGTAGTATTGCTTTAAATTATCGAGTTAATCCGCAGGCTGAATAGATTCACTCGAATCGAACAAAAACGAAAAAATGCCCGCTCACCGTGGAGATCCGGCTCCATCTGTGGGCGGGCATATCCAATAAAACACCAGGATACTATTATGCTTTTCGTACTTCAGCTGGGATCTTGTTCTGGCTCAGATATCCCACAGGGAGGGCGCAGAGGTGGAAACTGCGGCGGCACCTGCGCGCATGGCGGCCATGACGTCGGCTTTGTCCCGCAGCAGGCCGCCTGCAATGACAGGCACCTGTGTGCGGGCGCTGATCTCGGCGATGACCCGGGGCATGATGCCGGGAAGGATCTCGACAAAATCCGGCTTGCCCTGCTCCAGCTGACCGGACAGGCTGGTCAGCGAGAGGGAATCCAGGATGAATGCCCGCTGAACGGTCAGCAGGCCGCGGTGGCGCGCCCGGCGGATCAGGGTCGGGCGGGTGGAGATGATGCCGTCCGGGCGGCACAGGGCGTTGAGGGAGTCCACCGCGATCTCCCGCGACGAAAGGCCGTCCACAAGGTCGATGTGAACCACGGCCAGTTTTCCGGCATCATGTATGCGGTGCACCAGACCGTCTACGGTGAGCAGGGTGCTCGCCAGCAGAAAAACGGCGCTGCAGGGCGAAGCCAGCGCAGCAGTCAGGGCTTCGTCCGTTTTCACAGCGGCGATCACCGGTTCGTCCAGCAGGGTTTCAGCAAGAGGATGCATTGGGTAAGACTCCTTTCGAGCCAGATTTACAGAGATAGGGAGCAATCAGAAGATACGGCCCTTTCAGAAAACTCTAAAAGGGCCGCACCATGCGCAAACCAAGTTTATAAAAAATTGAGGGGTTTGTAAAGAGGATTAAAGAGGCATTATTTATGTGCCTGCACGGCTGCATTATTTTTCTTCAGCAGTACAGCGCATGCTATGGTAACTACAAAGCCGATCGCGATCAGTGCGTAGACCAGAGCAGTGCCAGCGTACTGTGTTCCGGGGGTGTGCACGCGAATCTCGCAGATGCCCCACTCGCTGACAGCTGCAAGAACGCCGCAGAAGATGCCGCCAAGGTAGGGATTGCCCGTGTGCTGGTACAGGAGACGACAAATCAGGATCGCAACAAAGATGAAGCCGGGCAGCGCATACACTGCAGTTGCGGCAGAAGCCAGACCGCCGAACATCGGGTTCGAGCCGGTAGCCTTGAAGATGCCGTAAACGTAGCAGAGGATGAACAGAGTGGGAACCGATGCGATAAAGCTGATCAGAAGGTTAGAAAGCAGCTTGTTTTTGCCGAGCGCCGTGCTAAAGTTAAAACTGTTGACGCTGATGGACATGACAATGTAGTACACGAGATACATGGGTACAACAAGGAGCATACCCGGGATGCGGTTGGCTCCAAACTTCATAAAGCCCCAGTAAACGATCAGGAAGTTCACATCCACAAAATAGTCGACGGCAAAAACCATCAGGATCAGGGCAAAGACTGCAAGCAGGGCCGCGCCGATGGATTTGAGGAGTGCATGCCCGGAAATAGCGATGCCGGTATTCCGGAAGGAGAAACCGTGTTTTTTGCCGTAGGCCATGTACCACACCGTGCACAGAACAAGAGTCAGTGCGCCGCACAGCAGAGAGATCAGGCCGTGGTACGCAGGGTTGGCCGAGTGGAAAAGTGCATCACGGTAAGATGCCAGTCCCTGCTTGTTCAGGAATCGAATAATGAGGATGGACAGGACGGCACTGATGATCTGGATGCCCCAGAACCATGCAACTGCGTTCTTATCGCCAACTGGGCGAAGGTCCTGCTCGCCATTGTCGGCACACTGGAATGTCTTGACGGAGTTGACTAGCCAGACCATCAGAGACCCGGCAAACAGCAGCAGACCGGACAGGGCGATGATCTTGAAGATGTTCCAGATGGTATAGGTGTAGCTGCTGGCGCTCAGAGCAGTGCCAGTGGGCATAACACGGTTAAAGAAGGTCAACACACGGTTCATGACCAGCGGGGACCACCAACCAGCCATATGCGTCTCGTTAGAAACAAAGATCTGGCGGCTTCCGGTCTTTCCGCCGTAATCCTGCTCATAAACGGTCTCTGCCACGCGCTGTTCACTGGTGGTTGCGGGGTCGATACCGAAATACAGGAAGGACTGTGCACTGTTGTTGATCACATATTCTGCCGGGCTGGAAAGGTTGGCTGCATACTTGTTGGCGTCGTTGGAATAGGTGCCGTTATCATTAGCTTTTTCCGAGAAGAAGAACTCGTCGTTCTTGTCCTCAAGTTCTGCGACCTCTGGGGAACCGTAATCATCGTTGTAGCCCTCGCTGTTACGCACGATGGGATCGCTGTGGATCAGGAAAATGGCCTTGACAACATTCAGACTGTCGTTATCGCACTGCAGTGCTTCGCCAGCTGCCTTGCCACCGCGGGAGTAGCCCAGCAGCGAAACTCGGTCGGTATCAACGTAGGGCAGAGTCACGCCGTAGCGTACCGCATCATAAAGGCCGCGGCCCTGGGTGAGCCATTCGGAGTCCGGCAGAGGTTCGCTTTCGCCCATGCCGTACATATCCACGCCGATCGCAACATAGCCGCGGCGGGCGAGCTCAATGCAGTAGTGCTGCATTTCTTCTTTGTTGTTGTTTCCGCCATGCTGTACAAAAATAGCGGGCGCAGGCGTTTCAGCGGTGGCGTTTTCCGGAATATAAACATCCATCGCAAGGGTATGACCGGATTCGGATTCAATGGTAACGTTCCGGATGGTCGTTTTGCCGGAGTTCGTCTGTAAAATGAAAGAACCGGCAATGCCTACGATGATGAGCGCGATGCTGACGATGAGACTGATCAGCGGCCTTGAAAGTTTTTTCTCGTTCATATGGGGGACCTCCTTTTTGAATCTGATTTTTCCGTAATAAAAATGGGGACACACTGCATCTGGACGATACAGTGCATCCCCATCTCACTTCTCTTGGGATGCTTCTAGTATAGCGTTTTGTAACAAAATGTCAATAGAAAATAAACAATTAAAAAATATTTTGTGCGTGAACCATAAAGTTGGGCGAAAACTATCAATGCTCTGCCCAGTCGCAGCTGCGGCCCACAGCCTTGTGCCAGCCGGAGAGCAGACGGGTGCGCTCAGCCTCGTCCATCTGCGGGGCAAAGGTCATGTTGCAGTGCCACAGGCTGCGGATCTCGTCCCGGTCCTTCCATACGCCGGTGGCAAGGCCCGCCAGATAGGCAGCGCCCAGAGCGGTCGTCTCCCGGATGGCAGGGCGCAGCACGGTCTTGTTCAGGATGTC
>OGNM01001384.1_pt1 | contig 10613 bp, 8 predicted proteins | sample 1573441 | NCBI WGS metagenome assembly OGNM01 (sample SAMEA2581915, study PRJEB24529) | metagenome | biome: Human gut stool | place: China | collected 2011
CTGCATAGGTCACGTCGCGCTCCTTGCACTCCTTGATGCTGTACTTCGGCTCCTTATCCAGCCGGAAGTCCACGAAGCTCAGTGCCAGATTGCCGGTGTAGTCCTCAATGGTGCCGATGTCGTGGAAGACCTCTTTCAGGCCCTCGTCCAGGAACCACTGGTAAGAGTTCTTCTGGACCTCGATCAGGTTCGGCATACTGATGACTTCGTCGATGTGGGAGAAGCTCATGCGCTCGGTTTTGCCGAGCTTTACGGGCTTGACTTTCATCATAAAATCAACCACTCCTTACTTTTATACTCTACGGATGTTGCGTTCTACGGGTCAAATTTGAGCAGACGCACATAAATCGACCCGTATCCTCAGAGGAAGTTCGGCGTTTTTCACAAACTTTTCGTGTCTGTCCCTTGGGCCGACCGAACCGAAGCTCCCTTTTTGGCGCACTAGGCCATTATGTGATACTAATGCAGTATACACCGGGAAAGCCCTGTTGTCAAGCCATTTTTCCCATTTCGGGCCGATTTTTTTGTCAAGCCCCCGCTTTTGTGGTGCACCCGGTTCCGTGTCCACTTTGTGCGTTTTGGGTATTGCTTTTTGAGTTTTGCACGTTCTCACCAAAAACACCCTTGTGCATTTTGTACAGGTTTGCTCTTGTGTTTTGGGCAAAGGAAAAGCACCCCGGTCAACCGGAGTGCTTCGCGCTTATTTTCATAGTTCCAATCGGACCAGCAAACCCTCCTGAAGAGATTCAACATAAAATGCTTTTGCTGTCTCTCCAAATTCAGCCGTTTCTTCGGCGCTGTATGGATGGAACACCATCCCCTTCCATTTTCCCTCCGTGAACTGATAGTCGCCTTCTTCGGTCACCGTATGCGGTTCCTTTTGATACTCTTCATCCAGCCCATCAAGGGTCAACAGGATGATCCCGCCGGGTTTCGTGATACGGCACAATTCCCGGACCTCCTGTTTTGCTTCTTCCTTTGGGATGTGGTCCAGCACATCTCTGCAAACAACAGCATCAAACTCGTTGTCAGGATATCCCGTTTTCAGCACGCTGGCCGCTCTCAGCTCTGCGGTCAGCCCGCTTTTTTCTAAAAGGTTCTCCGCAATTTCGACCGCCCTGCCGGAAACATCAAAGCCCTTTACCGTGAACCCCTGCTGAGCCAATCTCCGCACATACGCGCCGCATCCACAGCCAGCATCACAAACGGTCTGCGCCTTTCTGCTCTTCAGCGTTTCTAGGATAGGGTCCGCCTGTTCTTTCCGCTCCGCATACTCCATTAAACGCTTTTCGTCGATTCTCTGCCAAGAACTTTCCCAAAAGTCTGTGTGCATATTTGTTTCCCCTTCTACCAAAAGAGGCATCGGTTTTTCTCCGATGCCTTTTTTGTTTATAACGTGATCTTCAGTTCTTCCATCAATTTCTGGCGATAGGCCCGGTCCTCTGTCGCGCGGCGGATGTCCTCCATCCGTCCGCATTCCAGAAGTTTCTTGACAAGGAGTGCAAACAGCTCTTCTCCCTGCTGGGTCCCGCGCTGCATTCCAATTTCGATTCCTTTATCGACTCCTCGATTCTCAACACGCTCCAGAACTTCACACATATTCTGCGGACCTCCTTCCTGTTGGTCATTGCATACATCTTCAAAACGATGGTCGCCCGTCATCGCACTCAGCAGCTGCAATGTCTCCTGCACATGCTTCATGGTCTGCGCACTGGGCGTATAATCATCTTTTTCGCGTTTCTGCACAAAGTAATCTACCACAATGCGGAAATCACTTTGAAACAATTCGACCTGTTCCTGGGTGAGATAAGCGATTTCAAACAGATTGATTTTATAGTCGTTGACAAACGGCCGGAATTTTTCCGGGATATTCACACGTTCCAGAAGCGATATCGGCTGATTCCAATGCTTTTTATATCCAAAGTACAATACCAGCGTCACAACGGGATAGCGTGCACCTGTTTCTTTTTCCAAAAGCTGTGCTCTGTACTCCGCGCCATCATAGCCGATCACACGAAGCGGCATATCCGGGTCAACGCCTGTCTGATTTTCTACGCCGATGCAGGCCAATCGTATCTGCTCTTTTTTCCAGCGTTTGGCTACATCCCGCTCGATTTCATGAACTTTTCCATCTGCCTTATAGTATGACCGCGGTGCCTGTTCTTCCAGTTCCTCCGGTTTCAGCACTTCTTCACCGTGAAACAGCAGCACATTCACAATATCCGAAAAAACGTCATTGTATGCTTCCAGAATTTTTTCTGTTGTATCTTTCTCTGCCATTTTTTCACCTGGCCTTTTTATGCGATGGATTCCGTTCCTGCATTTTTATTTTATCATGAAATCGCAATTTCTTCAATAGTACAGCTGCACCCAGTTTCCCGGAATATAGCTGTTTCCTTCTTATTCCAGATAATCCCGCAGCCGTTTGGCCCGGCTGGGATGGCGGAGCTTGCGGAGGGCTTTTGCCTCGATCTGGCGGATGCGCTCCCGCGTAACGTTGAACTCCTTCCCCAGCTCTTCCAGAGTGCGGGGCCGGCCGTCGTCGAGGCCGAAGCGGAGCGTGATCACCCGCTCTTCGCGGGGCGTCAGACTCTTGAGCACACTCATCAACTCCCGGCGGAGCAGCTGGCGGCCCGCTTCATCCACCGGGATCCCGGCTTCTTCATCCTGAATGAAATCTTCGAGGTGGGCGTCTTCTTCCTCGCCCACCGGCGTTTCCAGGCTGACCGGCTCCTGCGCCAGCTGCAGCAGTTCCCGCACCCGGTCCGGCTCCATCTCCAGCCGGACTGCGATCTCCTCCGCTGTGGGCTCGCGGCCATTCTTCCGCAGCAGCTCCCCTGCCGTCTTCCGGACCCGGTTGATGTGCTCCACCAGATGCACCGGGATGCGGATGGTCCGCCCCTGGTCGGCAATGGCACGGGTGATGGACTGCCGGATCCACCATGTCGCGTAGGTGGAGAACTTGAAGCCCCTGTCCGGCTCAAACTTTTCCGCCGCCTTCATCAGGCCGAGGTTGCCCTCCTGGATGAGGTCGAGGAAGGGCAGCCCCCTGCCCGCGTAGCGCTTGGCCACCGAGACCACCAGCCGCAGGTTCGCCTCGCTGAGGCGTCGGCGGGCGTCCGCATCCCCTGCTCTGGCAGCACGGGCCAGCGTCTGTTCCTCTTCTGCCGAGAGGAGCGGCACCTGCCCGATCTCCTTCAGATAGGCTTTCACCGGGTCGTCCAGCGCCACGCCCTCGGCGGAAAGCTCATGTTCCAGTCGGCCGATCTGGGCATCGTCCAGCAGCGGGAGGTCGGCGTCCTCTTCCTCCACCCGGATGCCGCGGGCCTCCAGCGCCTCATACAGCGCGTCCAGCCCGGCGACATCGTACTCCTGCTCTTCCATGGCGCGGCTGACCTGCTCCGGCGTCAGAAGGTGGTGCCGGGCACGGCTCGCCAAAATCTTTGCAAGTTCTTCCGTCTGCGACAATTTCCGCATGATTCCTTCTCCTTCCAGCTCCAGCCGGGAGGAAAGGGAGCGCTCAGTCTTCTGCAGGGAGAGTTCCCTGTTTCTTTTCTCGCATCGACTGGAGATACTGCTCTAAGTCTTCATTGGACATCTGGGCCGCCTTCTTCGCGATCGGGGTGCCGCGGGCGATGCGTTCCAGATAAAAGTTGATATCCTCGGTGGTACAGTTGACATCGCTGTATTGTGCCGCAAGGCGGCTCAGTTCATTCAGGGCCTCTTCACTCTGCACAAAGCCGCGCAGGGTGGAAAGGCTGACCTCGATGCCCTGCGCCTGACAGTCCAGCATGGCCTGGTACAGCTCCTTCTGCTGGGGCAGGAGGAACTTTTCCGCCGGCAGTGCGGCCCGCACTCTGGGGATGTAGCTGGGCTCCCGCAGCAGTGCCGCCAGCAGCCGCTGCTCGGCCGAGGCCACACCCAGCGCCTGCGAGCCGCCTGCGCTGTAGGGGACATTGATCTGGTCCATCTCACCGGAGTGCAGGCGGGAGCGGTTCTCCTCCCGTCGTCGCTTGCTGCCCGCTTTTTTGACGGCGGTGCCCAGCTGGGTCAGGATGGCGGTCTTGGAGATGTTCGTCTCCTCGGCCAGCCGCCCGGCGTAGACCTCCTGTTCGGTGGGGTTGGAGCGCTCGGCCAGCAGGTCCACGGCATCGCGGATGTATTCGAGCCGCTGGGCGTCCTGGGTCAGGTCGTATTGGTCCCGCAGGCGCTTGAGCCGGAAATCCAGCGCGTTGCCCACGCCGTCCAGCAGGGCGCGGAAGCGGTCGGCACCATAGCGCTTGATGTACTCGTCCGGGTCCTTTGCGCCGGGGATCTGAAGCACCCCCACCCGCACCGTGCTGTTCCGGAACAGTTCCAGCGAGCGGAGGGTGGCTTTCTGGCCCGCCTCGTCGGAGTCGTAGCTCAGGATGACCTCATCGGCGTACTCGCTGATGAGCCGCACCTGCTCCGGCGTCAGGGCCGTGCCGCAGGCGCAGACGGCGGTGTCGATGCCCGCCTGCTGCATACTGATGACATCCATATAGCCCTCGCAGAGGACGAACCGGCGGGAGGCGCTCTTTTTGGCGATCTGCAGCGCGAACACCGTCTCGGATTTGTGGTAGACCAGCGTTTCGGGGCTGTTGACGTATTTGGGCTTGGAGTCATCCAGCACACGCCCGCCAAACGCGATGATGTTGCCGCGCAGGTCGAAGATGGGGGTCATGACCCGCTTCCAGAACAAACAGTAGATGCGCCCGGAAGCGCTGCGCTTGAACAGGCCGCTGGCGTCCAGCTCCTGCTGGTTGTAGCCCTTATCCCGCAGGAACTGATAGAGGGCCTGCCCATCGTTGGGGGCATAGCCGAGGCCGAACCGCACGATGGTCTTGTCGTCCAGCCCGCGGCGGCGCCAGTAGGCGCGGGCCTGCCGGGCCTCCTCGACCGTCGAATTCAGGCAGGCGTGGAAGAAGCGGGCCGCTTCGCGGTTCATCGAGAGGATGCGGCTGCGCATCCGCCCGGTCTTGTCGTCCTCCTGCGGCTCCGGCATCCCGGCGCGGGCTGCCAGCATCTTGACAGCCTCGCCGTAGTCGATGCTGTTGATCTTTTTGGCGAAGCTGATGGCATCGCCGCCCGCCCCGCAGCCAAAGCAGTAAAAGCTCTGGGTGTCCGGGTAGACGTAGAACGAGGGGGTCTTCTCGCTGTGGAACGGACACAGGCCGCCATAGAGGCGGCCCTTCCGTTTCAGCTGCACATAGCTGCCCACCAGATCGACGATGTCGGTGCGGCGGTTCAGCTCTTCAATGTACTCGTGTGGGATCATGGCTCTTTTTTCCTGCTTCCTTTTATAACACGTGCCACTTGCGGGGCACGAACACATCCTCAAAGGTCCGGATGGCGAACTCGTCGCTCATGCCGCTGATGTAATCGGTCACGGCGCGGTCACGGCCCTCCTGATAGGCCAGCTGCAAATAGAAGTTGGACATCTGGTCGATGTGGGTCAGGTAGTATTCGTACAGTTCCGTGAGGACCTTTTCCACTTTCTGCTCTTCGCGCTTGGCGGTGCGGTCGTTATAGACATTGGCATACATGAAATCCTTCAGCGCAAGGAAGGCTTCCTCTTCCTCCGCGCCCATGGCCACATCGCCGTCGCTGTGGGCAAGGATGCTCTGGATCATGGTCGTGATGCGCTGGGGTTTCGTTTCGCCCAGCACGGCGGTGCATTCTCTGGGCAGGATCGCCGGGTCCAGCACACCGGCACGGACGGCATCTTCGATGTCGTGGTTGACGAACGCGATCTGGTCCGCCATCCGGACGATGCGGCCCTCCGGGGTCGCCGCCCAGGTGCCTTTGGTGTGGGTGATGATGCCGTTCCGCACTTCCCAGGTCAGGTTGAGGCCCCGGCCGTTCTGTTCCAGCTTGTCCACCACTCGCAGGCTCTGGCGGTAATGCTTGAAGCCATCCGGACAGAGCTTGTCCAGTGCGCTCTCCCCTGCGTGGCCAAAGGGCGTGTGGCCCAGGTCATGCGCCAGGCTGATGGCCTCGGTCAGGTCTTCGTTCAGGCGCAGGGCGCGGGCGATGGTGCGGGCGATCTGCGCCACCTCCAGCGTGTGGGTCAGCCGGGTGCGGTAGAGGTCGCCCTCCGGCGAGAGGAAGACCTGCGTTTTCTGCTTGAGGCGGCGGAACGCCTTGCAGTGGATCACGCGGTCCCGGTCGCGCTGGAACACCGGGCGGATGGGGTCCTGCGGCTCCGGCCGGGCCCGGCCCCGGCTTGCATCGCTGAAGGTCGCCCAGGGGGCAAAGGTCAGCCGCTCGATCTCTTCGGTACGCTGGCGTACATCCATCCGGTATCCCTCACTTTCATGCTGGTTCCTGCCCCCTTCCCAGCGCAGCTGCGCCCGCAGCTATTGTAGCAGAATCGCTCTGTCGAAGGGGGAATCTTCCTGTCCTGTCCAAAATTATCCTATAAAAATCTCTCGGTGCTGCTCCCAGAGCGCAGCGGCCATGCAGCCCTGCATTTGACCGCCAATGGCTCCCACTTCGGGGGAGCGGACGAGCGAATGCGAGACGGAGAGGGGCATCAGAACGGCGCATAGAACGGCTGCGAGACGCTCACCTCGGCCCCGCCCCGCGTCAGCTCCCGCAGCTGTTCCAGCAGCGGCGGCTCGGTGCCCTCCGGCATCTGCCAGCGCAGGGTCACGCGGTCGGTGAACTGCGGGTCGGCGAGTTTGGCCCCGGCGGCGTGGATGAGCAGCGCGGCCCGCTCGTAGAGTGCGTAGTCCACCGTCACTTCCAGCTCCACCACGCTGCGCACCGTGACGACCTCGGCGTTTTCCAGTGCGCGGGCGGTCGCGGTGGTGTAGGCGCGGACGAGGCCGCCCGTGCCCAGCAGCACCCCGCCAAAGTACCGGCTCACGACCACGATGAGGTCGGTCAGGCCGCTGTGCTGCAGCACTTCCAGCGCCGGGGTCCCGGCGGTCTTGGCAGGCTCGCCGTCGTCGGAGTAGCGCTCCCGGTTGCCCTCCCGCAGGCGGTAGGCGTAAACGTTGTGCCGCGCGGTGCGGTTGGCCGCGCGCACCTGCTCCAGAAAGGCCACGGCCTTTTCCTCGCTGTCTGCAAACGCGAGCTGCGCAATGAAGCGGCTCTTCTTCTCCTCATATTCGCCGATGGCTGTGCCCCGGATGGTGCGGTAATCCTCCACGCTGACTCCTCCTGTTTGTTGTGTTCCTTGCAAAACAGTATACCATAAATCCGGGGAAAGAAAAAGCCCGGCACAAGCATTGCTCGTGTCGGGCCTTCCCCGGATTTATTTGAAGCACGGAGATGTCATTTTGAAAGCGCCCTCGCTCAGACGAAGAGCTGCACCCACTGGTTGCCCCAGCCGAGGTTCTCGCCCTCGCCGGTTTCCTGCATCGGGCATTCCTCTTTTGCGTGACCCCATGAAATGAAAAAGGTGTCGATTTGTCAAGACAAACTCGGCAAATCGACACCTGCTGTTCAGATGAAGGTCGCTCAAAAGACGGGTACACATCGTGCCCGATTTGAGAAGCAACTGGCTGCCATTTTACAGGCCCTATAGCTTTGCGTCACAGCCTTTCGACTGCTTTGCCGAGAATATTCAATTCAGTAGATCTTGCATCACAGTCCAGCCGCCGTTCGCGCGGCTCCCTGACTACTTTTTTATTCTATCATGTTTGTCTTCATTCGTCAAGATTCTGCGGCCGATTTTTTCCGTTTTTGCAGATCTTTTTCATGCCTCCCGGCTGCTGCTGTTTTGTTCCGGCCCGTTTTCTGCCGCCTCGCCCTTTCTGCCCAAAAAAACATCCGGCTCGACGTTGCTTGCGTGAAGGATCGCAAAAAGGGAATTTCTGGAAATTTTACGTGTTTCACGCAGGAAATGCACCCATTCACGCAGAAAAGTCTTGCGTTTACCCCCCCCCGTGCTATATTTAGCTTAGCAAGCAACCTCTGTTTTCTGGTTCCTCAATCCATGTTGTGGTACGAGTTGGAAGGGACGGCGGCGCACCGCCCTGTCCGGTTCCAATATATTAAGAATATATGTAATAGGAGGTATTCTCAATGGTCTCTTATCGCAGACTCGCCATGCGCGTCCTGGGGCATGTTCCGGTGCCTTTCGGCAAGAAAAAGGCAGCTCCCCCTCCCCGCGTTGCCGCACAACGGATCGCAGCTCTCGCTCTCGCCTGTGCCATGATGACCGGCATGACCCTTCCTGCTTTTGCCGCTACGTATGATATTGTCAGCGGCTCCATTGATATCCACGCTACGGAAAGCGGCAATCTCATCAGCCAGTGGAACTGGAATGATGAGAACAAAAAGGAATACGTCAGAGACAGCGACGGACCCATCCAAAATCGTCCGGACAACGACATCACCATCACCGGCACAAGCACGGGGAACACGGTCACCATCGACGCAGACAAAGACCAGACGGCCAATGTCACCTTGGATAATGTGGAGATCAACGCCAGCTCGACAGGCCAGGCCGCTGTGGATGTGACCGGCAGCGGCAATACCAACATCGAATTGAACGGTGACAACACATTGACCGGCGGCAACTGGTATGCCGGTCTGCAACACAACAAGGAGACTGATGCCGAGGGAAATGAAACCAGCGGAAAACTGACCATCACAGATACCGACAACGATGGAAAATTAACTGCCACGGGCGATTTCGGCGGTGCGGGCATTGGCGGCGGAAATATGAAAGACGCCGGTAAAATCGAGATTACTGGTGGCAGCATTACCGCGACGGGCGGCCTCGATGGCGCTGGTATCGGCGGTGGCGGTTCTGGCGGTGATGCCGACATTACCATTTCCGGCGGAACGATCAATGCCATTGGCGGAACGGACCCGTGGGGGCAGCCGGGTGCTATTGGCGGAGCAGGCATCGGCGGCGGTGGTTCTGGCGGTAATGCAACCGTGACCATTACTGGCGGCGCTGTTATTGAAAAAGCGAGCGGCGGCGGCGGATGTGCCGGCATCGGCGGCGGTTACTCCAGTAAAAGTGATGTGACAATTTCCGGCAATGCAACGATTGAAAAGGCTACTGGCGGCGAACAGTCTGCCGGTATTGGCGGCGGCGGTTGGAAGAGTACCGGCACTGTAACCATCAAAGATAACGCAACGATCAAAAATGCGCAGGGCGGCAATGGCGGCGCAGGCATCGGCGGCGGTGTCTATGGCAGCACGACGGTGTCGATCGAAGGGACCCCCACCATCGAGAGCACGACTGGCGGCAACAATGGTGCTGGCATCGGCGGCGGTGCTCTTGGCCTTGGCGATGTGATCATCAAAGGCAACGCAGAGATCAAGAATGCAACGGGCGGCGACGAAGGTGCCGGTATCGGCGGCGGCGCGGGCAGCCTTGGCGATGTGGACATTGAAGGAAAGGTCACCATCCAGAATGCACAGGGCGGTATTGGTGCAGCCGGCATCGGCGGCGGCGCAGAATCCGAACCGGACGATGACGGAACCGGAAATAAAACTGGAAATAAGATTTCCATCAAGGGCACCGAGGCCGGTTCCCCCAACATCACCGCAAAAGGCGGCAAGGCTTCGGATGATGGACTTTCCGGCGGCGCGGCCATCGGCAGCGGCAGCGTTTATGAGAACGACCCGCAAGATCCGGAAGAAAAAGCCCCTGCCGCTATCACCATTGAAGGCAAAGTGACCATTGATGCCACCGCAGGCGGAAAACTTGACGATAAGGATGCAATTGCCATTGGCGATACACCGCTCCAAGAACAGAAGTTTGCCGGTTTGCCAGTAGGTGCTGTCATCACACGGAGGGATTCGGACGGCAAGGATCTCACCCAAGAGGGTGACAAGCCTACGGAACCGGAAAAGCCGGAGAAACCCGACCCGGAGAAACCGGAGCCGGAAAAGCCGGAACCGGAGAATCCCAATCCCAACCCGGAACAGCCCTCTGAGCCGTCGGGTGCGGTCTCGACTTCCGCTCCGGCCGAAGAGCTGACCGCCTCGGATGCAGAGTATCTCGTTACGGTAGAGGGGCTTTACGTCACCAATGCGCTGGAAAAGCAGATCACGCACACCTGCACACAGAATGTCCAAGGCAAGGTCCTTACCATTCGCGTCAACAGCATTGTGGCCACCGCACATCTCACCATGGAGACCCTCCGGACGCTCAAAGCGCAGGGGGTAGAAACCATCCGTTTCTGCACACTGCTGTACCGTCCGACTTCGGTCTCCATCGACGCACTTCTGAATCTTGGGGTCGATGAAGCCGACATCCTCTGGACGCACAACGGGATCCAGGCCCGCCTGACGGTCGGCGGCACCGATTCCAGCAGCCTTTTGCAATAAGACCCTCTGAACCATAACAGCCGGGAGGCTTCCGTTTCGGAACGCCTCCCGGCTGTTTGGTTATGCACACATTGTCTTCCGATTTTTCTCCTCTTCCAGAGCTCAACAGAATTTTGTGCGGTATTCGCGGGGGGTGCAGTGCTTGATCTCCCGGAACGTTTTAATAAAGTAGCTGCCGTCCGAGAACCCACATTCCAGACCGATCTCGCCGGTCTTCAGCCGGGTGGAGCGCAGCAGCTCCCGGATTCCGCTTCCAGCCCGAACAGATATTGGTGGAAACCAACATCAACATG
>OGNM01001387.1_pt1 | contig 10607 bp, 7 predicted proteins | sample 1573441 | NCBI WGS metagenome assembly OGNM01 (sample SAMEA2581915, study PRJEB24529) | metagenome | biome: Human gut stool | place: China | collected 2011
TGCAGTTAGAAAATATTTATTATTCTGATAAATATTTTTTCTGTCTTTTCTATATTTATGCACTAACATCAGAAAAACACAGCATAATAAAAGCGGCAAAAGCATGAAATTAATCATATATGCCAAAAATGTAATAACACCTGTTCGCTTATATGTTAAATTTCCATTATTCTCCCACTCCAATAACTCAACGTCATCTGTACCCAGGAACAACCATTTTGCAATCGCAGCAGTAATAGAATTCTTGACCGCAAATTTTTCTGTTGATAAATATTGTGTTGTAACAACCGCGCTTTTTGCAGCAACAATACCTTTGGGTGCTAGTTCATAGTTCACGGAATAAGAACTGTATACTTTCACATCGTTATCTATTGCCACAATACCATACGAAGTATCTCCACTGATAGTTCCATTATTTATACAATTCGCAATCGTGCCTTGATAAAACTCTCCCGCAATACCTGCCGCACTATTTCCACATATATTTGCATAGTTTATACAATTAGCAATTACGGCATTCTCCCCTACTGCTTGCCCCACAATCGCACCCGCAACCCTACCTTCTATATGCCCACTAATTATCTTGAGATTGACTACTTTTCCTCCCAAGCTTCCAAAAAGGCCAGCATGCCCTTGCTCTGCAATATATAATTTACTAATACCATATCCATTTCCATCATAAATGCCCCAGAACGATTTTCCGCCTGAGGTATTTCCTATTGGTTCCCATTTTTCACTTTTTAAATCAATATCACATGTCTGTCGAAAATATATTCCTTGAAATGTTTCCCCTTCATTCACCAAATCTCTTAAATGATATAAATCTTCACAATTTTGAATTAAATATGGTTCTTTTCCTGTCCCTTTTCCTGTAAAATCTTCACTTTTAGCATGCACATTCAAACACATCAACATACATACACTGATAACAGTGAGCAAAAAAAAGATTTTTTTTGTATAGAATCTCATAAATAATCCTTACTCCATTTACGATTCAAAATATTTGTATACTTTTGATATAACTTCATCCACAGTTTCTCCCATGTTATAATACAATGGAAGCCGAACAATTCGTTCACTTTCCTTTGTTGTGTATTTGTCCTCACCTGCAAATACACCATACTCTCTTCCTGCCGGAGCCGAATGAAGTGGGATATAATGAAATACCGTTAATATATCATTTTCTTTCATATAATTAATAAATTTCGTTCTTTCCTCTATATTATCAAGCTTAATATAATACATATGTGCATTATGCTCGCACTCTTCTGGAACAAACGGTGTCTCAATAACTCCCTTATCTTTTAGATACTTAAACGCCTCATTATACTTGTTCCAACTATTCATACGATCGTCAAAAACCTGCTGTGCAACTTCCAACTGTGCATATAAATATGCTGCATTCAAATCACTTGGAAGATAGGAAGATCCCGCCGCAACCCACGTATATTTGTCAACTTGTCCTCGAAGAAATCTACTCCGATCTGTTCCCTTTTCACGTACAATCTCCGCTCGATCAGAATCTTTTGCATCTCTGATAAGGATAGCACCACCCTCACCCATACTATAATTCTTTGTCTCATGGAAACTATAGCATCCATAATCACCGATTGTTCCTAGACTTTTTCCCTTATACTTTGACATAACACCCTGCGCAGCATCTTCAACAACCTTCAAATTATATTTTTCAGCTATTTCCATAATTGTATCCATTTCGCAAGATACCCCTGCATAATGTACAGGTACTATCGCAACCGTTTTATCAGTAATCGCATTTTCGATCAGTTTTTCATCAATATTCATTGTATCTGGACGAATGTCAACAAATACAACTTTTGCGCCACGCAACACAAAGGCATCTGCAGTTGATACAAAAGTATAAGATGGCATAATAACTTCATCACCCGGCTTTATATCACATAAAATAGCAGCAAGCTCCGTCGCATGTGTACATGAAGGCGTAAGTAATGCCTTAGCAATTCCAGTCGTATCTTCAATCCACTTATTACATAATTTTGTGTAATATCCATCCCCACATATCTTGTTTCTGGATATCGCATCCTGCATGTATATTACTTCTTTGCCTGTTACTGGTGGTACATTAAAACTAATCATAATCCTTTATCTCCATTATCATGTTTCTACAATGTGTATATACTTTTTGTTAACAGATTCAACTTTATCGTCTTATTCATCCTCTGCATCATCTGATTTACATATTCATTCAACTCATCTGTATGCTTTATTCCATAATCACAGCGTTCTTCATCATCTAAATATATGCCATTATGTGTTTCATTAAATCCGTCAATTCCGCCCAAATACACTTCCTTGACACCTACTTTTTCCATTGTCTTTAACAATACCGCAAATGCGACATCGGGAATTGCATTTTCCTCAGTATCCAAAACGTCTTTATAACGCACAGTATAATCAAATGCACCGCTTGTTTTTGTAACATTCGATGTTGCTATAATCTTATATTCCCCTTGATGTCTTGAAAGTTTACTAGCAATCTGCACATATTTCTTCGAATTACTCAGGAATATCATATCAGGCGAAATGTTATCTGGTATATAATTCATAGAAATAACTATTGGATTATTCTCGTTAATAAAGTTCTTTAAGAGTTCTTCCTGTTCCGTCACACTATCACCAGTTCCCAAAAGAAGAAGCTTTCTGCTACCAAACAATTCCTTTAGTGCCTGTACATCTAATGTATCATCTATATCATTTTCCTGATACTCCAAGTACAACTGTTCCATATATTTTTTATCATATAACAGTTTTTTATCTCCCTGAAGTCGTCCCAACAATTCATTAATCTGTTTAACTGAAAGTGTTTTCTTCTTCATTAAATCCGATACATATGTTGGATGGCAATCATTAGATGCTGCCAAATAGAAGAACATATTATACCCCCATGTTGCCGGAGTATAAAAACTTGTTATATTGGCATCAATCGCCTCTAAGAATTGGCTAATATCATAATTTTTGCCTAAGTTACTGTTCATGTACATGGCAATCAATTCGATAGGAGCATTACCGGCGCTTTTGCCCATGCCATAGATGGTTCCGTCTACAAGCAAAAGTCTGTCTGTAACCTGACTCATCATGGTAATGCAATTTGCATAACCCATCTGGAAATTATTATGTGCGTGATATCCTAACCCAATTTCTGGCAACAAATATTGATCTAGCAGATCAAAATAATGTTTCAAATTATTTTGATGCATCAATCCATAAGTATCCACCATGGAAACTGCATATGGTTTCACTTCATTTGCGAGTCGGATCAAGTCCATCATTTCGTCATCTGTATAGCTTGTAACCGATACCAACTGAGCAAAAACTTTATATCCAAGTTTCTTAAGCTCAGCGCAAAAACTCATAGCTTCATTCCGGAGATGTTTTTTAAAAATCACTCGAATCGCATCTAAATATGATTCCTCACATGGTTTGATATGTTCCAACGAACATGTACCATAATCAATCATCCCTACAATCAAAGAATTTTTTCGGTCAAGATTTCCAAATATCTTCTGAACACAATCCGTATCTGGCATAATACTTCTATTAATATCAAATGGTCTTCTTTCATCTAAAAATCCAATCTCGATATAATCTACATTTGCATCTACCAACCGTTCAAAGATACTAACCATATTATTATGTCCAAACTTCCAGTCGTTAACGTATCCTCCATCTCTCAGTGTACAATCTAACAGCTTTATTTCTCCCATGTATGAAATCTCCATTTATCAATATTCGTGCCATAATGACGCCTTTTTTAATTTTATAGCATCACATACTTTATGTCAATTTTTATTTAACTCAAGTTTTACAGGCACCGCGCATCTGTGGTAAAATTTGCATTATAGGTCTTCTTTTTATCAATGATTCATGGTACAATAATAGTTAAAATTATCAATGAAAGGTTTTAAAATGTTTAAAGATAAATTAACCAACAATAAATTTATTGTATCTTTACTTATAAATCTTACTTTCCTGTTTCTTGCTCTATTATTCTGTGACATGAAATATGAAGTATCTGATGACTTTATTATGGATGCGATATTATCCGGAGCTCTTGGACATAATTACAACGAACACTTACTTTTCTCTAACATCCTATATGGTTACCTTCTTAAGTTTTTATATTCCATTACCGAAAAAATAAGTTGGTACTTCGTTTTTCAAGTCGTAATTTGCTTCGTTTCCTTAACATCTCTCTGTTATATAGTTTTGAAGCGAAACAACTCACTTATAGGATTAATTTTTTGTCTTATTTTTGTTTCCTTTTTCTCTGACGACTTGTATATTTTAGTACAATTTACTAAGACAGCTACGGTTGCAACATGCGCAGGGGGAAGTATGTTTTTATATGCTATTTTTTATTCAGAAAAAAAGCGAACGCATATGATAATTGGTGCGCTGCTAACACTTCTTGGGTCAATGGTTCGTTTTCAATGTATCTTTATTGTACTTATTTTTCTTTTTATAGTATTTATAAAGTATGCTTTTACTATCAAGGAATTCAATTCTCATTTTTTTATTAAAAATTTATTGTATTGTATAATTCTCTTTATATCAGTTTTATGCGTTATGGGAGTAGATAAAATTATTTGGAATAATTCACCATCCTACAAACAATACCGAGAATTAAATGAATTACGTGCATCCGTTACAGACATTAAAACATATGATTATTCGTCCTATGCTTCTTTTTTTGAATCAAAGGGATTAGATGAAATTGACTTTCATATGATTGAATCATGGAATTTACTAGATCAGAACATTTATACCCCTGAAATTCTAACAAACTACTCCACTATCAAAAAGGAAGTTCATAAAAACTATATACTCTCTATAAAGCACTTGATAAGCTCATTTCGTGACAGAAATTATCAATCATATACTGTTGTTTGGGGTTTAATATTAATGATGTTTATTCTATTATTTATTGATCCCCATAAATTTATTTGTATGATTCCCGATTTTATTATAGCCGGTTTCCTTCTTGTATACTTTTTGTATATCGAGTAGAATACTGCATTTTTTTATGTCTTGCAGTTGGTCTGATTACTTCGTTAAATGTGACGACCCTAAATAATACATATAAATTATCATTAAATATTTTAGGTGCCTTCATTCTATTATTGAAGGTTCCTTTATACATCCCAGATACAAATTATAAGACAATGTCGGATGAGATATATTCACAATATATTTCTGATACCATGTTTCGTTCATATGATTTCAATATAAAAAAATACAGATGTGATATCTCGCACAGACGACCGCATGCTGATTTAATAGACCACATCGAATCAGATAACGAACATTATTATTTAATGGATTTTTCCTCAACCATTCAGTTAATATATTATAATTACAAGCCATGGAAGCGGCTTCCAGTCGGATACTATAATAATAATTATTTTTATTTGGGCGGAGTTACTTATGGTTATCCTTCAAATAATGCATGCTGGGCAGAAAACAATATTAATTTTAAATCTCCACTAAAAAGCCTTGTAAATGACAAAATCATTTTGGTGGACAGCCGCCAATACACTACGAAATTTGAATATCTGAAAAAATACTATTATAAAGATGTATCTGCGGAGCTTATCACCACAATCAATGGATTTAAATTATGGAATTTCCACGAATAAAGAGGACTATCTATAACTACCTTTTTCCTAAGATGTAATTTAGAATCTGCTTCAAAAATATAACTTTTATATGTTTACCAAAAGAATGATTGTGCCTCTTAGACACAATCATTCTTTTTTATTTTTCTAATCAACTGTTTTTCCAACTCAATTATCAATGAATCTTTCAATACAGTCATCACAATTCCATACACGCCGAAAAAGCAAACTGCAGATATCACAAGCGTTGGAAATACGCCGACTCCTAGCAATTTTACCCAGAAAGATGCGGCACTTCCAAGTCCGACTGCGATAAGAATCTTTCCATATGGAAGCTTCTGAAATATCCCCATTTTCAGATCTCGAATCGCTACACATTGCCAACCTAACACAACAGCTTCCGCAACCAGTGTACCAAGCGCTGCACCTGCTGCGCCATAGATTGGAATAAAAATCGTATTTAACACCAAATCTACAATCGCTCCTGCAATCTCAGAATATAATACCTGTTTTTCTCTTCCTAATGGTACCATCATCTGAATGCCAGTCACATTGCTGATGCCAATCAGCGTAAGCGTCGGCATGATTATCTGCATTGGTATAATAGCTCCGGCATACGCTTTACCAGATAAGAAGAAAATTCCTTCTTTCGCATAGATCATAAAATAAATGGAAAAAGGAATCGCCACAAGGAAGATAAAATGCATTGTCTTCTTCAATATTCTTGAGAACTCGTCCATCATACCTTTATCTACATAATAAGACGCTCTTGGTAATAATACCGTGCTAGCAGAAGTCACTACGCTAACCATGATTGATTTGATCTTTACTGCGGCTGAATAGTATCCAACCTCCACCTTATCTTTCATGAACCCAAGCATGACGTTATCAAGATTTGTATATATCGTTGTCGCCACAGACATTGAGAAAAAGACCAGTATCATCTTAATATGACGTTTGATATGATAACCTCCGATTGGTTTTAAATAAATATATTTACGAAGATTTATAAAATTTAAAACATTCGAAGCAGATGTAGCAAGAATTGTCAAAAAACCATACTGTAAACAATCCTTCGGATCACGAACAAGCATAAATGTACTGATCAATGCCACAACCTTAAATATCAAAGAACGTACCGTAATATACGTATATTGCTCTAATGCTTTGTATAACCATTCTACGCCAAGTGCATTCAGCAATATCGTCGCACCAATAATCAAAAGTAATGTATGTTCTTCCCGAAACTTTGGAACGACCGCAAGCGAAATAAAAAACACAGCATATACAATTGCAGACATGAACAGATTGATAAACAACAATTCATGAACCGCACGGGTTAACTCTTCTTTATTGTCTCTCACTTTTGCACATAGCCGGATACCATAGGTCGGAATTCCAAGCTGCGCAAACATTGCAAAATACGTCACAACGGCCGTCGCAAAAGCGACTCTTCCTGTTCCTACCGGAAGCAGAATTCTTGACACATACGGGAATGTAATCAAGGGAAAAATAAAGGATGACATAGAAAGCAATGCATTCATCACCATATTTAATTTTACAGACTTTGTCTTTATCTCAGCCATTACAGTTATTTCCGGGTATCAATCACACCAAGTATTGATACTTCATTCTCCGCACATAAATCAACCATATCATACACTCGCTGATAAAGCGATACACCCTTCTTCTCAATCATAACTGCCGCTCCTTCTGCAAAAAGCTTGGACATTGCCTCGCTATCAGTAACAATCTCTGCTAATACATCCAGCTGAATACCTTGTTTTTCAAGTTTCTTTACGAGATCTTCCTGTATATTTTCACTAATATTCCTCATATCACTGGATATCAGCGCTAGCTTTGTAATCTCTTTTTTCTTACATGCTGCCAAAATTTTTGCTACCACAAATCCTAGCTGCTCCTGCATTTCAGATTCTGATATATTTCCCAGCAATTTCATCCCCATAGTAAGTGTGTAATCCGTGTCTGCAACAATAACTTTGCTGTACATAAAACATAATAACAGGATCACAATGGAACCTGCCGCGCCCAATACACCTCCTACCAGTCCATATTTTATGAGTTTTTTCTTATCCACATGTGGCGCTGGCACCGCATCTGCAGTTGTTCCCGTCTCCTCCAGTTTTTCTTCTTTTAACGCCTGTTCTTTCTCGTCCTCGACAATGCCATTATAATAAGTTAATGTATTCCCAGATAGTGCATCCACCGCATTTTTCAACCGATCCTTTGTATTCACACGTTCTGTATATATCGTCCTTTGCACATTATAAATTGTATCAGAACGAACGACCGCAGTCTGAGTATCTGTCATCACAAGGGTATGTTTTTCCACATTTTTTAGTTCACCGGCATATTGAATCAAAGTCTCTTTTGCAAGTTCGTCCAATCCCGGAACCAAATTTGTCCCATATACATACAGACATAATCCTCCGTTTGTTTGCATAGCGGAGTCATACGATACATCCAGCAGCTCTTTAATCTGTGCAGCTGTATAATCCCCTTTCAGTTCCTTCGATTCAGCCACCGAATCAGCCAATCCACCATTTCGAATATACGCAATATATGCTGATAAAATCTGATTCTGAGCCTCTGTCCGTTCTTCTACAGTATCCAGTGCCACATCCAGTTTTATTTGGAACTGATATGTCTTTTGCTGCATATGATATGGCTCAATCTGCATATAAAGCGACTCATCCAAATATTGCTCCATCTCAGCCATACGATCATAAGAATACAATGCATATGAGATATCCGCTTTTTCTGCTTCCGAAAATTCCTCGTACATATCTTCCAGCTTCACCGGAGTCTGAGACTGTTCTGCATCAATTTCCCGTTTATTCTTCAAATAGCAAAGTCCTGCCAATCCCACTGCTCCACATAGCGCTAATACAATAACAAGCGCTATATATTTTCGGATATATGCAAACACATTTTTTACTTTAATCACTCTGTCATTTTGTTGGTTCATTTATTTTGTCCTCCTATGCTTCCTCAACTTTACGGTATTACACATCTTAATATCGGAATCTTTCGAATGATACATATAATTCCTATACTAATTGCAACAATTCCAAATGGTGCAATCAGACGCCAACTTATTAATGTTGTATTAATGTTTACAAATCGAAGTATCGCAGTCAACACAAACCAATGTATAAGATAAACACCAAACGTATATTCATTCAAAAATGTTACTACCTTCCTTATCCATTTTACCCTCATAACTTTCGGTCCAATTTGCTTAAGGAACAAAAATACACCAATCGAATACAAGATACACGGAACATTATTATATCCTTTATATGTTCCATTTACATTTCCATCACGCATAGACAAAAAATATGTTCCAAACATATGCAAAAGTAATCCCAATATAGCTAATATATATATCACTATTCTATATATCCTTTTTGTTTCCTGCGTATGAAGCAGCCATCCTACTACTATATAAAGTAAATATGACATCGTCACATACAATCTCAGACTACCATTATCCGGAATCCAATCTGTGAATCTAGCAAGAAAAGGAACTAAAACATTCAGTAAAAACCCAACCACGCTAATATACACAAACACGGATTTACGGTTTTCTTCTTCTACCGCCGAAAACAACGGTATGGAAAGATAAACTATATATAACGGTATGAAAAACCAAAAAATTCTTACTAATGAGCCATTTATCAAACCATAGACTACATATTTTATAGTTACATCCCCCCACCGTAAAGTATTCATCCATATACCAAAAACAATGCCAAACAAACTCCAAAATATATATGGTATAATTGTTTTCTTCGTCCGTTTAACCAAAAAAGTCTTTGTGTCATAACGTTTTCTGTAATCCATCAAATTCGCACCCGATATCATAAAAAAACATGGCACCGCAAAATACATTACCGACTCAATTACATTCGCCGACTTCCAATATCTTTCTGTGCTAAATGTCCAAAAGCAATCATTTACATGCATATACACCACTGCCAGCATGGATAATACATTCACCAACATAATATATTCACTTTTATGTGTTGTTTCCTGCATGTAATACACCGCCTCTTACGTCATCCCACTCTGTTCTTTTTCGTCCTGACATTACAAGTACAAAAAATGGATTAAAAGTGATATCAAACAATCGTGGTTCTGTAATACTGAACACAAGTACAATTAAAATAATCCATGTCAAATAATATTCTTTCTTCTGTACAGATTGATACAATATATATCCATATGCAAGCAAAACCACTGTTAGAAGCAATATTCCATGATCAAGCAAAATCTTCATATATGAACAATCCACATAATTGTAAGTTCCCGTTAAAGTTTCTGATATGTTAAATCCTACCCACTCAATATCCTGTCCTATTAAAGATACTCCATATGTGGTCAAAGCATTTTTGCCTAGTGCCAATCTTCCAGATAATAGCTTGTTTAGTTTTAAAAATACTGCATTTTGAGGATTGTAACACGCATGTAGTAGAATCGCAAAAACTGCTACCAAAAAGGGGACTAAAAACCATTGCCAATTGAATTGATTTAAAAATCGTCCTCGATGGCTATCTGCACGATATAAGGCAAAAAATAAAATTGTAAAGATACTGATTAAAAACGCAAATCTTGAATCCGTCATCTTATAAAAAAACACGATAATTCCAAGTGCCACAATATCTTCCCATATTGTAAGCATACCTTTTCGAATATATATATACTGCAGTAATATAAATAAAAACAGTATTGCGCCTGTAGTTGTCCACGAGAATCCAAGAAAATGCCGGATTCTTCCGCCATCTGCACGCACATAATCATCAATCATCCCAATCTGGGAACCCACAACACACACTACAAGCACTATCGACTGAATAAAAATAGAGCATTTTAAAATGTTACTTTCCTGCACATCATACGCAGCAATACATATAAGAAAGTAAAAGATGA
>OGNM01001389.1_pt1 | contig 10601 bp, 7 predicted proteins | sample 1573441 | NCBI WGS metagenome assembly OGNM01 (sample SAMEA2581915, study PRJEB24529) | metagenome | biome: Human gut stool | place: China | collected 2011
AAGCGGCTTTAGTCTGCATTTCGGTTGGGAGGATAATTTGCCGGTCAGTCTTTTTGATGATGGGGCTGGCTGTGACGGTAACTCCTTCCAACATTACATTATCGGGCGACAGGGGCAGCTCTCCCAGATTCAGGTTAGCTTGCAGGTTATGGATAGAGAGGTAGGAGTTTTTATATCCGATGCATGAGATACATAAGATATAATCTCCATCGTTTACTTCTTTCAGTAAGAAATAGCCGTCGTTGTTTGTGGCAGCTCCGGTGATGAATGTCGAGTCCTGAGTCATCAGGTTGACATTGGCATACTCGATGTTCTGATTGTTACTCTCATCGATGATTTTCCCTGTGATTTTGTTTGTCGCCATCAGGGAGGTGCATAGGAATAATGCTCCTAAAATGATACTTAATCTTTTCATTTTTCTTATTATCTTTAGTGATTATTTCTGTTCTTTGAACATGACAAAGATAGAGCGATAGAAACAGAAAAGCGGTTTATATGCGGCACTAAATAAAGTGCAATGGCTTTTGCAACTATTTGAAAATTAAAGAGTTTTGAACTGCGCTTTATGAAAAAGTTTATATCTTCCCATTTCAAGTTTATATATAAAGAAAAGTGCAAAAAAAGGGAGACCGTAACTTCCGTTAATTGATAAATATCTATCTTTGCAAAGACTTAAAGCAAGAAGGAAGGACGGCATGAAAGCATTGAAACATGGTTTGATAGGTTGGGTATGCGTGTTGGCATTGGCAGCATGTGCAGAAGCCCTGCCGTCGCAACGCATCCAGATAGAAAAGGCGGAGCAGATGTTACAGCAGAATGCAGAGGAGGCGATTGCTCTGCTTCGGTCGGTGAAAGATCCCGAAGTATTACCAGACTCGTTGCGGGCACGGTTTGCGCTGGCTATGGGACAAGCCCACTATAATGCGCATTGGGTGATGAATGAAGATTCTTTGCTGTTATACGCTCTGGATTATTATGGAAGACCGGATGTGAGTGACACATTGCGCTTGCTGCGTACCTACAAACTGGCGGCGCATTACTTCTACGATAGCGAGAGATATAAAGAAGCCACTGAGATGATGACTGAAGGGAATCGTATTGCAACCCTGCGTGGCGATACGGCTGCCTGTCTTGATTTGCTGCGGTCTGTAGCGAATATAGGGGAAGGTAATGATGATTTTGAAGGTCTGATACGTCTACAGAAGCAATTGATAGCTATAGAGCCTGATTCCACCCGACAATATAATAACTACAACAGTCTGGCGATATCGTACTACTGTGCAAATCAGAATGATTCTGCGCTGTTGGCTCTCCGCAAAGCTACTGAATGTCTGTATACCTCCACAGACTCTTTGCAGGCATTGTACTATGTGATGCGCAACTATGCTGATATACTGAGTGATTCCGGAAAGAATCGGGAAGCCATCAATTTGCAGCGCCATAGTTTACAAGAATATAAAGAAACTAAACACCCTTTTGAGTCCTTATCTTATTATGCTCTTTCGCGTTATTTCCTGAATATGGGTCAGATGGATTCCGCCCGCTACTATATGCAAATGGGGGATAGCGTGCGTTCGCCCTACATTGATCAGGATTTGTCATTGACTAACTTTTGTCTGGTACAGAAAACATTGATGGATTATATGGATAGCCGCTCTTTTACCATTCGGGATGTGGCGTTCTTCTCAAACCGGCTGTATAACAACTTTATCCGTGACCAGCGGGTGATAGCCCAAAAAGGAAAGGTACAACTGTTACTTCAACAGCAGAATATGAATCTGCAATTGGAAAAGCAGAAAGAACGGACCTTTTTTGTCGGATTGGTGGCTCTCTGTATTTTGTTGTTGCTGGCTATCGTCTGGTATTTGCAGCGAAGAAAGCATTTGCTTGTGGAAAAGGAAGAAGAACTGGAGGCCTTGCGCCGTCTGCTGCATGAGACGGAAGGCGATGAAAGCGGCAATAATGATAAGTTTGTCAAGAAGATGCTGCTCCAGCAGTTAGGTCTGATACGTATTGTGGCTACGAATCCCAGTTCCGATCATCAGGAGCTATTGGTACAGATGGGACGGATAGCCAATAAAGATGTAGCGGTGGACGATTTGCTGGTTTGGAGTGATTTATATAAGACTATTGACATGGTGCATGATGGCTTTTATACCCGTATCTATCAGAAGTATGGAAATATCCTGAATGAAAAGGAACTGCAACTCTGCTGTTTGTTGAAGTCGGACTTTTCAACGAAAGAGATTAGTGTGGTTATTCAGCAGAGCATACGGACGGTGTATCAACGTAAGACGGTGATACGGCAGAAATTGGGCATGGAAGAAAAAGAAGATATCGCTGAATTTCTTTCTAAGCGGATATGAACAAAGTGTGATAAGGTGGTAAGGTGATAGGGTGATAAAGTGATAACGGGATAACGCTCTGTGATATATAGCGCAGCTACTTTATCACCCTATCACCTTACCACCTTATCACTCCTTTCCTCCCTTTCTTTTATGCTAATGATTACTTTTGCAGTTTCATTAAATGTAATCTGCTTTATGCAATTCCCCGGATTCGGTCATCAAATGCCGACAGTGCCGCCTTTGCACCTTCACCCATTGCAATTACTATCTGTTTGTAGGGAACGTCCGAAACATCTCCTGCTGCATAAACGCCCGGAAGCGTGGTGCGGCAAAAAGCATCGATCTTGATTTCGCCTATTGGTGTCGTCTCCAGCATTTCACGGAAAGGAGCACTATTAGCTGCCAGGCCAATTTGTACGAAGATACCATCCAATGGGAAATCCCGTTCTTCACTACTTACACGGTCTTTGACGCGGATAGCTGTTACCTTATCACCGTTTCCCACTACTTTGGTAGTCTGCGAGGAAGTGAAGATTTCTACATTCGGCAAGCTTTGCGCCTTTTCTTGCAATACCTGGTCGGCTTTCAGCGTATCGGCAAATTCAAAGACAGTCACTTTCCGGCAGATACCCGCCAAGTCGATGGCTGCTTCTATACCGGAGTTTCCGCCACCGATAACGGCTATATCTTTCCCCTGATAGAACGGTCCGTCGCAATGCGGACAGAAGGCAACTCCTCTGCCTATATATTCCGTTTCACCTTCCACATTCAGTTTGCGCCAGCTTGCACCGGTGGCAATTATTACACTGGGAGATATGAATGCTTCACCGCCCACTACTGAAATCCTCTTTTCTTTTCCTTGAAGTTCCGCCTTCTCTATCTTACGGTCTTCAAACAAGTCGATGGGATAATGATTGATATGGCTTCTTAAATTGTCTGCTAACTGTGCACCTGTAGTCTGTGGCACGGAGATCAGGTTCTCGATTCCTACGGTTTCCTTTACCTGACCACCGATCTTTTCGGCTACAATGGCTACCCGTAATCCCTTACGGGCTGAATAGATTGCGGCTGAGGCACCTGCCGGTCCGCCACCTAATACGAGGACATCATAAGTACGTGAGATAGGCTCTGCATTCCCTACTGGTTCGGAACCGAACATTTCTTCCAGCTTTTGCAGAAGTTCGCCTAAAGTGCCACGTCCTACATGAAGCAATTTACCGTTGGCATAGACGGACGGTACGCCTTGTATTTTCAATGCATCCACTTCTTCTTGGAAAAGAGCACCGTCTATCATTTCGTGTGTGACCTGTCCGTTCAGCAAAGCCATTATATTCAGGGCCTGCACCACATCGGGGCAGTTGGTACATGTCAATGATACATAAGTCTGCAATGAAATGGGTCCTTTCAACGCCTGAATGCGTCGGTGGATGGCTTCATCGGGAAGATTTTTCCCCTTTCCATCGGCATTCAGTATTGCCAGAAGCAAAGATGTGAATTCATGACCGTTCGGTATTCCGCGGAATTTGACACCGGTTTCTTTCCCGTTTTTCAGTAAAGAGAATTCCAACTTCGGTTCTTCGGTTTCAGTTACCTCACAGGAGAGTTTATCGGAACATCCTGCTACATCTTTCAGCAACTCTGTCAGCTCCTGTGCGTTTCCGTGCCGGGGATGGCAGGTGATATGAAAAGTGTACTGTGCTTCTAGGTTTTGGAAGACACTGCGTACTTGATTTAAAATGCTTGTTTCTAACATAACAGTATATGTTTAATTCCAGCCATAAATGCATGCTTATCACATTGTATATTAGGAAAATGTAGTTTCCTGACTGTAGGAAACTGTAGTTTCTGCAGTTGGGAACAGGAGTTTCTGAACCTTGGAACTGCTGTTTCCGGCATTCAGAAACTCCTGTTTCTTATTGCAGGAACGATCGTTTCTTCTAATGGAAACTGTCGTTTCTTCAAAAGGGAACGGCCGTTTCCTCTAATGGGAACTGACAGCAATACATATATGGGACTGATTGATTACTAATGTAAGATAAAAGAGGTCCCCTCTATGTGTGCAATGGATAAAGGGGACCTCGCTAATAAAAAAGGGATGTGAACTTAAATTTTACCAACCAAATCTATACTTGGCTTCAGTGTTTCGCCGCCTTTCTTCCATTTTGCGGGACATACTTCACCGTCGTGCGTAGCTACGAATTGCGCAGCTTCCACCTTACGGAGGAGTTCGTCGGCATTACGTCCGATGTTATTGTCCTGTATTTCGGCAATCTTGATTTTGCCTTCGGGGTTCACGACAAATGTGCCGCGGTAAGCCATACCTTCTTCTTCAATCATTACACCGAATGCACGAGTCAGCACGCCTGTAGGGTCTGCCAGCATCGGATACTTGATCTTGCGGATACTTTCGGATGCATCGTGCCATGCTTTGTGCACGAAGTGAGAGTCGGTGCTTACAGAGTACACCTCTACACCCATTGCTTGGAATTGCTCGTATTTTTCAGCGATGTCCACCAGTTCGGTAGGGCATACGAAAGTAAAGTCTGCGGGATAGAAGAAGAAAATAGCCCATTTGCCTTTTACGTCTTCGTTGGTTACTGTTTTGAAACTTCCGTTCTGGAATGCCTGAACTTTGAATTCAGGAAGCTGAGAATTGATAATTGGTTCCATAATCTTTTTTGTTTTAAAAGGTTTAGTACTTTGTTTTACTGATGCAAAAATATAGCATCTTTTGCCGATAGAACAAAAAAAACGATTGAAAAGATTTATGGGCCGATAGACGAAATCTATACAACGCACTGAGTTGCCCGCAGGGACAGCATTTCGCGGGGTACAGAGGCTTGTATTTCTTTTGTGAGTACCTCCAATAAAGTGGTTCGTATGAAATGTTCGTTGGTGATGAGAATGATCTGCCGGGTAGGAGTGGGGATGGCAAAGGGGCGCACCAACTCTTTCTGTGTCTCGTTGAGCTGATCGATGGCAAGTTCGGGAATGAAGGTAACGCCTTTACCGCTTTCTACCATACGCATGAATGTCTCCATGCTGCCCAGATGATAAGCGATCTGGCTGGCTTGCGCCGCCTTCATCTGGCAGAAGCGGACTAACTGGTCGCGGAAGCAATGTCCCTCGTCAATCATCCAAAGCTGTTCGTCGCTGAGATCGGAGGTACGGATAATCTTATTATCGAACAGTTTGCTTTCGCGCGCGATATAAGCATAGAATTGTTCGTAGAATAAAGGTATCTGGCGGAAGTCATCCTTTTCGGGGAGGGTGGCGATAATGCCGGCATCTATCTCTCCTTTTATAAGAGCCTGCTTGATGTCCTTCGTCTTCATCTCCGTTACGCGGATATCCAGTTTGGGATATTTCTTCATCAGTTGCGGAAAGAAGCGCGGCAACAGATAAGGGGCGATGGTGGGAAGTATGCCTAACTTAAAGACACCCGACAAGGAGTGCTTTTCTTCTTCAATAATATCCTTTATGTGGCCTGCCTGTTCCAATACGATACGGGCTTGCTCTATTACAAGCCGTCCGACGGGAGTAGGGCAGATGGGTTGTTGGTTTCGGTCGAATATCTTGGTGTCTAACTCGTCTTCCAGTTTTTGTATCATGGCACTCAGAGTGGGTTGAGTTACGCGGCAATGTTCCGCAGCTTTGGCGAAATGGCGGAACTGATTAACGGCAAGAATGTATTCCAGTTGTTGTAAAGTCATGATAAATAAAGGGTTTGAACGGGTTATATAGATTCTGTCTATGCAAAGATAGAAATTATCTGTTTGACAAGCGTTGATTTGCCTCTTATCTTTGTACAAAAAACGAAGAAAGGCTGCATCTCAGCATAATCAAGCAAGCTTGCTTCTGCCTTCGATTTGCACTTTCTTTGCAACAGGAAAAAGAAAAACAGTATAAACTATTAAAACCATAAAATTATGAAGACTTTAAATTATATCAAGTTAAATGAATCGGGAGTAGCTAACGTAGTATCTGCATTGCATCAACTTTTGGCAGATTTCCAGGTGTATTACACGAATCTGCGCGGTTTCCACTGGAACATCAAGGGACATGGTTTCTTCGTATTGCACGAGAAGTTTGAAAGTATGTATGACGACGCAGCCGAGAAGGTGGACGAAATTGCAGAGCGTATCCTGATGTTGGGTGGTGTACCCGAAAACAAGTTCAGCGAATACCTGAAAGTTGCAAAGATCAAAGAAGTATCTGACGTGGCTTGTGGTAGCGATGCGGTCAGCAATATTCTTGAAACTTACGGATACCTCATTGGTGAGGAAAGAAAGATCATTGAACTGGCCAATGAAGCAGGTGACGACGTTACTGCCGACCTGATGACAGGCTATCTGAAAGAACAGGAAAAGATGGTTTGGATGCTGGTCGCTTTCAGTACAAAAGGATGCACAGACAAATAATATATAGGTTTAGGTGATAAATGATGGAAAGGTGATGAAGTGGTGGAGACACTGCTTTATCACCTTTTTCCTTGTATATTATTTCTTTTTCGGTGCCCGTCTTGCCCAACCTTCTTCACTGAAGTCAGGTTCTTTATCACGGAACTCCTTGTTGTCGCCTTGAAAGAACTGTCTCCAATCGTCTTTCTTGCCGCGGGCGTCGGTATAGCCACGCTCTTCGCGGCTTGGTTTGCTTTTCTTTTTGTCAGCCGGAGCATTGTCAGATTTACTTCTACTGTTTCTGGGCGTATCGTTACGTTTTCCAGATGCATCGCTACGCTTTTCATCTTTGAAGCTACGCTTTTTGCCATCAAACTCCTTTTTGCTGTAACTGCTTCCTTCGCTTTTACGTCTGCCTTTAGGAGCTTCCTTGCCTTCTTCACCGGCAATCTCCACAGAAACCTTACGACCGTTCCAGTTGGCTCGGTTTAAAGCTTTTACTACATTTCCCGCTTCTTTCTCGTCTACCTCAAAAAATGAGAAGTTCTTCATCAGATCAATACGTCCCAGTTCCACACGACCACGGGTATTACTGTTCAGAAGACTGATCAGTTCATTGGGGAAGAAATTATCCATCTTACCCAGATTGATGAACAGGCGCGTAAATCCCGGTTCAGCTTTGCGGCTGCTACTTCTGCGGTCACCACTGCGTTCGTTGCCGCTTCGGCCGTTACGTTCACCACGGCTATCGGTAGGCATTTCTATTTCTTCGCGATTGCGGTAATATTCTGAGAAACGGTTGAACTCGTGGGAAACCATACGTTTGATAAGGTCTTCTTTGCTCAACCAGTCCAGTTTACGGTATATTTCAGGCATAAAGTCAGCCATGTCTTCTTCGTTCACTTTCACCTTTTCCAGATCGTCAATCACTTTCAGGAGCTGTTTCTCGCAAATCTGTTTACCGGTAGGCATTTCACCAATAATAAACTTCTTGCTGATGATACGTTCTATTTCGCGCATCTTTCCTTTTTCGCGCAAGTTGATGATGGCGATAGAAGTACCGGTCTTTCCGGCGCGTCCTGTACGTCCGCTACGGTGGGTGTAACTTTCGGTATCATCTGGCAGACCATAGTTGATAACATGTGTCAAGTCGTCTACGTCGAGTCCGCGTGCAGCAACGTCCGTGGCAACCAGGATTTGCAGATTACGGATGCGGAATTTCTGCATTACGGCGTCACGCTGCGCCTGACTTAATTCACCGTGCAGTGAATCGGCATTGTAACCGTCCTGCATCAACTTGTCGGCAATTTCCTGCGTTTCTTTGCGCGTACGGCAGAAAATGATACCGTATATCTGCGGATAATAGTCTACAATACGTTTCAGAGCCGCGTATTTATCCTTGGCATGAACGGTGAAGACTACATGCTTCACGTTGCTTGTACTTTCATTTTTCCGTCCGATAGTGATTTCTTTGGCGTCACGTAAGTATTTCTTTGAGATACGTGCAATCTCCGGGCTCATAGTGGCAGAGAATAATAACGTATTACGCTCCTGAGGCACATCGGCAAGAATAGCGTTAATACTGTCCGTGAATCCCATGTTCAGCATTTCGTCCGCCTCGTCCATCACTACATTCTGGATAGTGGTGAGCGATACAGTCTTACGTTCCATCAGGTCGAGTAGTCGTCCCGGGGTAGCAACGATGATATGTACACCTTGTTTCAGGGCACGTATCTGGCTATCTATGGATGAACCACCATATACGGGCAATACCCGCAATCCAGTGATGTATTTGGAATAGTCATTCAAATCACCTGCAATCTGCAAGCAAAGTTCGCGTGTAGGGCAAAGTATAAGGGATTGTGGAATCCGGTTCTTTACATTAATTTTTTGGATAAGTGGCAGGCCGAATGCGGCGGTTTTCCCCGTTCCTGTTTGTGCAAGTGCTACAACATCATTATTTTCTCCTAAAAGGTAAGGAATCACTTCCTCTTGCACCGGCATGGGACACTCATATCCCATTTCTTCAATGGCGCGGCGTATCTCCGGCGACAGACCGAGCTCTTCAAAATTCTTCATTAAATCTTTGTATATCTTTATATTCGGGCACAAAGATAGAACAATTTTAGTGATTAATTATCGTTTTTCACTAAAAGAATACTTTGCAGCTTCTTAATTTCTTCTTTCTTGAGTCCGATGCCCCTTTCCAGATAGGTCTCCACGTCACCGTACCTACGTTCTATTTCTTCTTTGGCAGCATTCAGGAAATCTTCTCTGGCTGAATAAACAGTCGTGATGGCTTCTTGCGAACGTGCAGGCAGATTGTAGGCATAACGTGAGGCGCTGGGAATATTAAAGTAGTCATTGCTGAGACGATAATCTTCCATGATAATATCGCTGTTCACACCAAGAGAAGCGAGTATCAGTGCCGAAGCAATGCCGGTGCGTCCCTTACCGGAGGAACAATGAATGACGACAGGATAGTTAGCACTGTCCAACAGGATATCGAATATCTGCCGGTATTCATGGTGGTAGTTCATCACTAACTCGCGATTCATTCGTTCCACCATACGGTATACAGTATCACTTTTTATTTTTTGTTCCTGGATACCTCTCAGAATATCTTCCATATCCCCCGTTTTTATGGGAATATGTACGACATTGAATCCTTCTTGTAATGGGGTATGTCCTTTTAACTCTGATTCGGAGCGCAGGTCTACAATAGTCTTGATGCCTATATTCTTTAGTTCTCTGCGCGAGTAGCATTCCAGACTGTCTATCTGGGCTGAGCGGTAAAGCATACCCCAGCGCAATTGTTTCTGGGTAGGATATGATGGATATCCTCCCATATCGCGGAAGTTCTGTATACCAGGGATATTGACATTACGGGTAGCAATCTTCACACGGTATTTATCATTAAATACAAGGGTATAGTAATACCGTCTGGTAGGGTCCGTGGTAACAATTGTCATTCGTTGGTCGGCAATATTTGCCATGGCCACCGGAGAATCTTCGGGAATATAGTTCGGGTCGGTAGAGGCATATACCTTTACGTTTCCTTTAATAAGAGGGGCCATTTCCCATTTGACGATACTATTTCCAACGTTGTTTTCTTCGCAAACGACGGAGATATGGGGAGCTGTGCCGCTACAAGCCGGTAGCAGTAATACACATGTTAGCAAGTTCAACAGATTTTTATACATAGTTTTTTGTCTGAGCGTATACTGCAAAGATATGTATTCTGCTGACTTTTGTTACTTCAAGGCGCAGAGTTTCACAGAGTTTTTTCTCCTTTAACGGGGATTTAGTTAATGGGAGGCAACTGGCGGGCAAACTCCGGTGATATGGAATTGTTAAAACTCCGGCATACATCTGCCGAGAACTCGATGCCGCAACGGATAATCTTGTCCCAGGTGGCTTCATCTATTTGTCCCAGATCGCAGTGGCGTACATTGTACTTCAGCAGGCCATAGATGATTCCGGCATTGAAATTATCACCCGCTCCAATAGTACTGACTGCCTCCAATGGCGGAATAGCATACTCTTTGGTAATGCTTTTCGTACGCAGTGAAATCTCTTTCGCTCCGGCAGTGCAAAGAAAGTTAGAGCAATAAAAACGAATCTTATCTTTGTAGACCTTATCCACTTCCTTTTGATTATACATATAGAAGAAATCTTCTATAGAACCGCGTACAATGTCGGCATATTCCAGATTCTCGATGATGGTTGATGTCAGTTTAATGGCTTCATCTTTATGCGAGGAGCGGAAGTTAGGATCGTAGTAGACAATTGCTTTCTTCTCACGTGCCTGCTCCAACAGATCCTGAACTTTATCGCGCAACACCGGGTTCAG
>OGNM01001395.1_pt1 | contig 10570 bp, 8 predicted proteins | sample 1573441 | NCBI WGS metagenome assembly OGNM01 (sample SAMEA2581915, study PRJEB24529) | metagenome | biome: Human gut stool | place: China | collected 2011
GGCATGACCACATAGGAGTCATCCGGCACACGGCGGGCCATCCAGTGGTGGCCGCCGATGGTCTCCAGCCACCAGATCTCGTTCACATCCTGAAACGCGATGCCGTTCATCTCATAGGTGCCGTACGTCCGGAGCAGCTCGCCCAGGCGCACCACGCCCTCGCGGGCCGTGCGGATATAGGGCAGCACGAGGCAGACGATGTCCTCCTCGCCAATGCCGCCGGGCACTTCCGGCCGTTCCCCTTTGGCGGGCTGGTACACCACCAACGGGTCTGCACCCAGAACGCGCGGGTTGGACGTGATGGTCTCGGTGGCCGTCATGCCCACATGGGCCGCATTGACACCCGCTGCCGCCCAGATGCCCTCGCCTTCCACGGCGTTGGGCATAGCCGTCATCCGCAGCGCATGGCCGGGCAGCGGCACCTCCACATGGGAGATCACCGACCGATAGACGGCCGGGTGCTCCTCCGGCTGCACGACCACGAACTTTTTGGCCGTGAAATGCCCCGAACCCGAATCGTCGTTGCGGGCGACCATGGTGGAGCCATCGTATGATGCGTTTTTGCCGACTAAAATTGTAGTACAAGCCATTGCTCTGTCCTCCGAAATTGTTTCTTTGTCTTTTCGGTTTGCCGAGGCTATTGTAAGCCTTTTTTGGGGAAAAGGCAAGATTTTTTGAGAAGGGAGCGTGGAAGTACGATTTATGGGACATTATGGAAAGTATTATGAATGCAGGTCACAAGATTTCCCTCCCACATCGTCAATCAGACGGTTTTTCCTGCGTAAAATTAGGCACCTTGCCAAAATCCTTTTCTGTTGTTTGTATTGGATTGACACCGTTCGCACCACGTTCTATCATTATGGTAAAATCATCCAAAGGAGGAATGTCGGATGAAACGTCCTCTCATTGCCCATCAGACACCCGACAGAACACGCACCCAGCTTCTGGAAACACACAGTCGCAACGTCGGTGAACGCTGCGGTGCTGCCTGTCAGCAGATCGGCCTGGAACATCTTGGCCGCCTGACCGGACTTCTGCACGATCTCGGAAAAGCTGCTCACGAGGTTCAAGACTATCTTTATGGGGCCCCGATCGTCGGAAAGCTCAATCATTCCAGTGCCGGGATGCGGTGGGTCTGGGAAGCCTTTGGAAAAAACGAAACACGGAAAAGTTACCGTCTGGCTGCACAGTTTGCCGCCATTGCCATCGGCTGCCATCACGGCACACGATGCGATATTTTCGACCCGGAAGACGGCAGCGAACCCTGGCTGGAACGAATGTATTCCGAGAAAGCAGACCCATTTTACGCCCAAAGCTGTGAAACATTTTTCACCGAGTGCATCCCGCGCGAAGAGATCGATCAGGAAATAGCGCTTGCCGCAAAGGAGATCGCGTCTCTTTGGAACGAACTCCTGCAAATCGGTGACAACCGCTCCAACAGCGTTTCGTTTCGGATGATGCTCGGTCTTGTTCAGCGCTATCTATTTGGTGCATTGGTCGATGCCGATTGGACCGACACCGCCCATTTTGAGGAAAACACGCCTTTGCCATCCGCTGAGGCAACCGACTGGCCCGCACTGGCGAACACCGTGGAGCACTTTCTTGCAGACCTGAAACAAACCCGCACGATCGACTTTCTGCGGCAGGAAATCTCCGACCAGTGTCGTTCTGCCGGGCAAAACGCCGCTCCCGGCATTTACCGGCTCTATGTTCCCACCGGAGGCGGCAAGACTTACTCCGGCCTCCGTTTCTGTATTCACGCAGCAGAGCACACCCATGCCAGCCGGATCTTCTATTTTGCACCCTATCGCTCAATCATCGGTCAGAACACCAGGCATTTCCGGAAGGCGCTCAGCAATTCCACTCTTGTTCTGGAACATCACGCGGACGCCATCCAGGACGAGACTCTGCAGGAATCCATTCTGGCACAAACGCAGAATTGGCAGGGTGTGCCCCTCATTGCAACGACCATGGTTCAATTTCTCAACACCCTGTTCGCTGCGTCTCGCCGCAACGCCCGCAGAATGCCCTCACTGGCCAACGCTGTCTTGCTTTTCGATGAGATCCAATCGCTTCCATTGCAGCACACCTACTTATTCAATATTGCACTCAACCTGTTTTCGCAGGCGATGGGCTGCACGATCGTCCTCTGCACCGCCACGCAGCCTCCTCTGGAGCAACTTGCTTATCCACTTTTGTTTTCTACTCCCAAGGACATCGTTCCAGATTATGCAAAACGCTTTGAGCAATTCAAGCGAACCGAAATCGTTCCCATTCTCGACCATTCCGGTTTTTCTGCTGAATCACTGGCCGATTTTGCCTTGGACAAGCTCCAAACCAATGATTCTCTGCTCGTGATCCTCAACCCCCGCCGGATGGTCGAAGCCGTATTCGATCATCTAAAACCGCTTCTGGGTTCGGATGTTCAGCTTTTCTGCCTTACTACACATCTTTGCCCGCAGCACCGCATGGATGTGATCGACGCCATCAAAGCCCACCTGGATCCACCACACCCGGCACAAAAGCTGATCTGTGTCAGCACTCAACTCATTGAAGCAGGTGTAGATCTGAGCTTTGACTGCGTCATTCGCGGCATGGCCGGCCTGCCCAGCGTCGCACAGGCCGCCGGACGCTGCAATCGTCACGGTAAAACGTCCTGCCGCCCGGTCTATCTGCTCCCCTGCGCACAAAACGAAGAACATCTGGACTCCCTGCCGGATCTGGATGAGGGGCGTCGTTCCACAGAACGTCTGCTTTCCAGCCTGCCTGCTCATACAGACCTGCTCTCTCCGGCCTCCATTCAGGCCTACTACGACGCCTATTATTCAGAAGATCGTCAGAAGAACCAGATGGTTGCCCCGACCGGGCAGGACGGACAGACGCTCCTCGACCTTCTGAGCGACAACAAATCCGGTGTCAAAGCATATCGGGAAACCCACCGTTCGGCACCGCAGCTTTCCCCTGTCATGCTTTTTCAAGCATTTGATACAGCCGAATCGCAATTTCATGCACTGGAAAGCGACACGATCTCCGTCATTGTGCCGTACCTGGAACAGGGGCAGAAACTCGTTTCACTATTTTTGTCCACCGAACATCCGGGTCCCGAACTGTTCCGTGCGGCACAGCATTATACCGTAGAGCTCAACAGCAGCGAGTTCCGACGCCTTGACCAAGCCCATGCGATCCTACCCGGAGCAAAAGGAGCCGTCTATCTTTTGCAGTCCAATTGTTATGACTCCATCAAGGGCATCCAGACCGAGCCCTCTGCACCGGAGGTTCTGATCTTCTGATAAAAAGGAGGAATTTCTTTGCAATATCCCAACACCATCACTCTGCTTGTATCCGGACGCTATGCACTTTTCAGTGACCCCATTACCCGCGTGGGCGGCGAGAAATGCAGTTACCCCGTCCCGACGTACCAAGCGCTCAAAGGCATTCTGGAAAGCATCTATTGGAAGCCCACATTTATTTGGGTTCCTACCGATGTCCGCATCCTGAACCGGATTGAAACGCAGTCTAAGGGCATCCGCCCCATCAACTACAGCAACGGCAAAAACGACCTTTCCATCTATACGTATCTGTCCGATGTTGCCTATCAGGTGCGTGCCCACTTTGAGTGGAACGAGCACCGCCCGGACCTTGCGCAGGACCGGAACGAAAACAAGCACTACGCCATCGCCAAGCGAATGCTGGAACGCGGCGGGCGGCGGGACATCTTTCTCGGCACACGGGAATGTCAGGGTTACGTAGAACCCTGCACCTTTGGCGAGGGCCCCGGTGCTTACGACAACACTCCCTCTGTTCCGCTTGGCCTGATGCTGCATGGTCTGACCTACGCAGACGAGACCACCACTGGCACCATGCGGGAGCGTTTCTGGTATCCGGTGATGGAAAACGGCATCATCCACTTCTGCCGCCCGGAAGAGTGCCCCGTCGTCCGCGATATCCGGAAGCAGTCGGCCAAGCATTTCATCCTGAATGAAACGCTCCAAAGCTGCGATGATCTTTATCAGGAGGTGTTCTCCGAATGAGCTGGCTGGAACGCTGTTATCAGACCTATGAGTACATCCGCCGGGCAGAACCTGACCTCATCGGCAGGCAGGAACCCAATCGTGCCACCCTCCTGCCCGTCGGTCACACCACCCAGCAGGCACAGATTCAGGTAGAGCTCGACCTCGACGGCAATTTTCTGAACGCTTTTGTCCTGCGCAAAAAGAACAAAGAGAAGGGGCCCAAAAAGGAGGATGAACAAACCACTATCATCCCCTGCACCGAAGAATCCCTTGCTCGTACCACAAACATTGCGCCACATCCCTTGGCAGATAAGCTTCAATACGTTGCTTCCAACTATAAAGACTTCGGTGGTCCTAAAAGGGCCGGCTGGGACGCGTATCATGCCCAACTTGTTCAATGGTGTAATTCACCTTTTTCGCATCCACTGGTCCGTGCTGTTTTAACCTATCTTGAAAAAGGCACACTCATTCAAGATTTAATTCATTATAACGCTCTTTTTACAGACGATTCAGGTCTTCTCCCCCGGACAGACGATAACCCCAATGATTCCAAACATCCCATCAGTTCGCTTATCAGTGATCAAACGGAAGCTTTTGTTCGATTTCGCGTGAATGGCATCGACCTTTCAAATGACAAAGAGATCTGGGATTCGTTTTTGTCATTTTATGAGCCAACCATCACTTCAAGAGATTACTGCACAGTTCTTGGTGAAAAAACTGCTATTTCGTATCTCAGTCCTAAGAAAATCCGTAATGATGGCGACGGAACCAAGCTGATTTCGCACAATGCGGACAAAGGGTTCAATTACACTTTCCGTGGTCGTTTTCATAATACGCAGCAGGCGCTTTCTATCGGCTATCGCACCACGCAGGAAGCCCACAGTGCACTGCGCTGGCTCATCAGCCGTCAGGGCACAAATCTTGGTGATGAATCCATCCTGGTCTGGGGCACACAGGATGAACCGGTTCCCTCGCTTTGCGATGATACCTATGATCTCGCGCAGAATGCCCCTGCTGATGATCTTGATGACATGGCGATTCCAGAATTTGCTTTGATGCCCTCACAGGAAGCTTCCACCGCCGAGACCATTGCGCGGCAGTTCAATCGGGCGATCCATGGATACCGCTTGAAGCTGACCGACACCTCCCAGCTTTCCGTTCTGATCCTGGACTCTCCTTCTGGTGCCAAAGGCCGCCTTTCGGTCCGGTATTATCAGGAACTCAGCGGCTCCCGGCTTCTGGAAAATATCGTTGACTGGCACAAAACCTTTGTGTGGCTTTTGGAATACCGCTCCCGCCCCGCACCGGCACAGCCCGGAACGAAACCCAAGCAGGAACATTTTTCGTTTGTCGGAGCACCCGCTCCGGAGGACATCGCGAAAGCTGCTTACGGAGAAAAGGTCGATCAGAAACTCAAGCAACAGACTTTGGAGCGCCTTGTTCCCTGTCTGGTAGAACGAAAGCCGCTGCCTTATGACCTTGTGCGAAGCGCTGTACGCCGTGCTACGGCAGGCGTCACGCTGGAGCCCTGGGAAGCCCGCAAGACCCGCAGCATCGCCTGTGCGCTGATCTGCGGTTATTACAACCGATCGAAAGGAGAATCTTATTCTATGGCATTGGATGAAACCTGCCGCGACCGCAGCTATCTGTTCGGCCGCATCCTCGCCTGCGCAGAGCAGGTCGAACGCTATGCACAAAACCTGACCACCGATGAAAAACGTACAACGAATGCCGAACGGGCACAGGTCATGTTCGTACAGCGACCCGCCAAAACGACCGTTCTGCTGCAAAACAAGCTCACGCCCTATCTGAGCCGCATCCAGTCCAAAAACGGCAGCCGACGCCGTTATCAGCTCATGCTGGATCTGATCGATCAGCTCGGTGAAGAAAACTTCACCAACAAACCCTTGAGCGAACTTTATCTCCTTGGCTATTCCAGCCAGCTGATGGCCTTCCGCCGTGAAAACGAAGAATCGAAAAAGAATTCCAATCCGAGTGAAGAATAAATAACAGGAGGATCTACTATTATGAGTACTTTGAACCATAAGATCGACTTTGCCCTTGTTCTTTCCGTCCGCCACGCAAACCCCAATGGGGACCCGCTCAATGGCAACCGCCCCCGTGAGACCTACGAAGGCTACGGCGAGATCTCGGATGTCTGCCTGAAACGAAAGATCCGCAACCGCATGATGGACCTCGGCGCTCCGGTTTTTGTGCAGTCCAATGACCGCTGCATCGACGGCTGCAAAAGCCTGAAAGACCGTGCTGACTCCCTCCCTGCACTGAAAAAAGAAAAAGACGCCGATGTTTACGCAAAAGTCGCCTGCCAGACCTGGCTGGATGTGCGCAGCTTCGGCCAGGTGTTTGCCTTCAAGAATGGCGGTGAGGCCGACGGTGTCTCGATCGGTGTGCGTGGGCCCGTATCCATCCACCCGGCGTTCAGCGTTGACCCCGTCGAGATCAGCAGCCTGCAGATCACCAAAAGCGTCAACGGCGTATCCGGTGCAAAAAAATCCAGCGATACCATGGGCATGAAGCACCGTGTGGACTTCGGCGTCTATACGACCTTTGGCAGCATCAACTGCCAGCTTGCCGAAAAGACCGGCTTCACGCAGGAGGATGCCGACCTGATCAAGCAGGCTCTACTCACATTATTTGAGAACGACACGTCTTCTGCCCGGCCGGACGGCAGCATGGAGGTGATTCGCCTGTACTGGTGGGAGCACAACTGCAAGAGCGGTCAGTATTCCTCCGCCAAGGTCCACCGCTGCCTGCATGTGAAGTCAACCTGCGAGACACCTCGCAGCGCAGAGGATTACGAGATCACCTGCGACGAATTGGACGGTCTGACGCCGGAAGTGTATGATGAACACTGACGAATATCTGCAAATGTCCGGTATTCAACACTTTGCCTTTTGTAGAAGACAATGGGCGTTGGCCTACCTCGAACAGCAATGGTCTGAGAACCTTCGCACTGCGGAAGGGCGGCTGGAACATATCCGCTGCCATGATACCGCGCAGACCGAGCGGCGGGGCGATCTGCTCATCACGCGGGGGATGAAGGTCGTCAGCCACCGGCTGCGGCTCAGCGGAGACTGCGACGTTGTGGAATTCCGGGCGGACCCGGAGGGCATCCCGCTGCAGCACACCGAAGGCCGCTGGCGGCCCATGCCGGTGGAGTACAAACATGGCCGCGCCAAGGAGAACGACGCCGACCGGCTGCAGCTCTGTGCGCAGGCCATGGCTCTGGAAGAGATGCTGGCCTGTGATATCCCGCAGGCCGCGCTCTTCTACGAGGAAACACGGCGGCGGGAACTCGTCCCGCTGACGGACGCGCTGCGCCAAAAAACGCAGGCCATGGCCGACGAAATGAACCAGTATTTCGCCCGCGGCTACACGCCAAAAGTCAAGCCGGGAACCTTCTGCAACGCCTGCTCCCTCAAAGAGCTTTGCCTGCCCGCACTGTACAAACGCGCCGACCCCAGGGCCTACCTGAAAGCCTATCTGGACGAAGTGCAAGCGGAGGACACGCCATGAGACAGCTATTGACCCAGCTTTACGTCACTTCGGAAGACGCCTATCTTTCGCTCGACGGTGAAAATGTCGTGGTCAGCCGCCAGAAGACCGAGATCGGGCGGGTCCCGCTCCACACGCTGGAAGGGATCGTCTGCTTCAGCCGCTCCGGTGCAAGCCCGGCGCTCATGGGCAAATGCGCGGCCAAGGGCATCGACCTCTGCTTTTTCAGCCCCTACGGCCAGTTTTTGGCGCGCACCGTCGGCGAAGAGCGCGGCAATGTCCTGCTGCGGCAGACCCAGTACCGCATCTCCGACAGCGAAGCGCTGAGCTGCCGCTATGCGCGGTACTTCATCCTTGGCAAAGTTTACAACGCCCGCTGGGTACTGGAACGCGCCACCCGCGACCACCCGCAGCGCGTACCCGTAGAGGAACTCAAACGCACGAGTGCCCAGCTTGTGGCGGCGCTCCCGCTCATCGAACAGTGTGACGATCTCGACCAGCTGCGCGGTCTGGAAGGGGAAGCAGCGCAGCGCTACTTCGACTGCTTCGACTCCCTCATTTTACAGCAGCATGAAGCGTTTCCGTTCGTGTCCCGAAACCGTCGGCCTCCGCTGGACAATGTGAATGCTCTGCTCTCCTTCGCCTATTCTCTGCTGGCCCGCGACTGCGCTTCCGCACTGAGCAGCGTCGGGCTGGACCCGTATGTCGGCTTCCTGCACCGCGCCCGTCCCGGACGCCGCAGTCTGGCGCTGGACCTTATGGAAGAGCTTCGCGCCGTTTACGCAGACCGGTTCGTGCTGTCCTGCATCAACCAGAAGCTGCTGACAGCGAAGCACTTCCAGAAACAGGAGAATGGTGCTGTCCTCCTGACCGACGATGGCCGCCGCGCGTTTCTCAAAGCCTGGCAGACCAAAAAGCAGGAGCAGATCACCCATCCCTTCCTGAAAGAAAAACTGCCCTGGGGACTGGTGCCTTACGTGCAGGCGCTCCTTCTGGCGCGGACTCTGCGCGGTGATCTGGAACTGTATCCGCCATTCTTCTGGAAGTGAGGTTCGTCTATGCTGGTCCTGATCACCTACGATGTCAACACCGAGACCGCTGCTGGGCGCAAACGCCTGCGCAAAGTCGCCAAAAAGTGCGTAGACCACGGGCAGCGGGTGCAGAATTCTGTCTTCGAGTGCCTGCTGGACGCCGCGCAGTTTGCTGTTCTGAAGTCCGAGCTTGCCGCCCTCATCGACCCCGATCTGGACAGTCTGCGGTTTTATCAACTGGGCAACAACTATAAGACTAAGGTCGAGCACATCGGGGTTCATCCCCTGTTTGAATCCGGAGACGTGCTGATTTTCTAGCCCTCTCCCTCGGTGCGAATGGAAAGTGCTCATCCTTTTTCCGTCTCCTTCGCACCATGTTTTCAAGCCGTTCTGTGCAGATCGCGGCTCTTTTTTCGGATGTTTTTGGACAAGCTCTTCCAAATCTGTGCAGATCGTTTTATAATGAAACAAAAGCGGAGATGTTTTTCTCCGTTTTTGCAGTCGCCCTCCTCGCGGAGGGCGTGGATAGAAATACTCTGGTACGCTACGTTTTGCCTAGCCCTTGCAAGGGTCGCCCTCCTCGCGGAGGGCGTGGATAGAAATTTCAATAAAAAAATAAACGCATATCCATTTTCTAGTCGCCCTCCTCGCGGAGGGCGTGGATAGAAATATTACATTGAATGGCGACGAAATTATTATCGGGTCGTCGCCCTCCTCGCGGAGGGCGTGGATAGAAATACGTCTGCCGCCATCCACGCCGATCACGTCCTCAAGTCGCCCTCCTCGCGGAGGGCGTGGATAGAAATGTGCTGGGAGCTGAAAAGCCGCCAGCGGGGATAAGTCGCCCTCCTCGCGGAGGGCGTGGATAGAAATTCCAAGAATTCCACCTCCGGGGCGTTGATGGTGATGTCGCCCTCCTCGCGGAGGGCGTGGATAGAAATTTTTTGGAGTTGGTGTACTCGTACTTGACCCCGGGTCGCCCTCCTCGCGGAGGGCGTGGATAGAAATACCGCCAAGGGCTGCGAGTGCAGCGTTTCGCTGTTGTCGCCCTCCTCGCGGAGGGCGTGGATAGAAATTTGAGGGTCTCATGGATGAATCCGCGCCGGTCCGGGTCGCCCTCCTCGCGGAGGGCGTGGATAGAAATATCCCGGTCTGCAAGGCTCAGCTGGACCTCGGCCGTCGCCCTCCTCGCGGAGGGCGTGGATAGAAATGTCAAAAAAGCTCTGGGAGGCGAATAACAGATGAACGTCGCCCTCCTCGCGGAGGGCGTGGATAGAAATTGTTCTATCCGCACTTCCGGGCGAGTGAACGCCGGGTCGCCCTCCTCGCGGAGGGCGTGGATAGAAATGCTGGGCTCCATCTGGAAATTGGAGAGGGCCCACCGTCGCCCTCCTCGCGGAGGGCGTGGATAGAAATGCCGTGGTGTCCATCATATCGTAGATCAGGCCCTGTCGCCCTCCTCGCGGAGGGCGTGGATAGAAATCTTTCGCTTTTCTGGGTCTCCCGCCTTTTCGCCCGTCGCCCTCCTCGCGGAGGGCGTGGATAGAAATGACTTTTTCACCCGAAGAGGTAAAAGAACTCAAGAGTCGCCCTCCTCGCGGAGGGCGTGGATAGAAATCCCCTCATGAGCAAGCTGCGCAGCGCGTTGGTGGAGTCGCCCTCCTCGCGGAGGGCGTGGATAGAAATGTATAATCATGGCCCCCGATTTTGAGCATCGGTTTCAGTCGCCCTCCTCGCGGAGGGCGTGGATAGAAATGACACCATCACGCTGGAGGCGAACCGCAGCAGATGTCGCCCTCCTCGCGGAGGGCGTGGATAGAAATGTGAGATTCCAAGCGTTTAAGCAAGTTTTAATCAGTCGCCCTCCTCGCGGAGGGCGTGGATAGAAATTCCGTGGCCGGGCAAAGAAGCTGTCCCCCGGCGGTCGCCCTCCTCGCGGAGGGCGTGGATAGAAATATGCCAGCTTCCAGTTGTACGCAGTCGCCCCGGTGTCGCCCTCCTCGCGGAGGG
>OGNM01001398.1_pt1 | contig 10563 bp, 8 predicted proteins | sample 1573441 | NCBI WGS metagenome assembly OGNM01 (sample SAMEA2581915, study PRJEB24529) | metagenome | biome: Human gut stool | place: China | collected 2011
GTCTACACTTGCAAAAAACCTTGAAATGCGTGACACTCCGGGTGTTCTGGGGCCAAGGTGTGACGATAAGACAGTCGGAGAGCATCTTGCGTTCACAGGTGCGGTTAAAGACCAAATTCTTGATATCGAACTTTTGGCGGTGAGACTTCTTGATTTCATCAAGGAACTCAAGCCTGCTGATTTTATAACAAGATTCAAATTAGAAAACGAAGATATCGAAAATATTGATTCATACGAGCTTTTGAAAATGATTGGCAAAAAGAGAGGTATGCTTGTTTCAGGCGGTGAGATAGATACCGAGAGAGCCGCAATTATGTTGCTTGATGAATTCAGAAGTGCAAAGCTTGGCAGAATTACAGTTGAAATGCCGCAGGGGAGATAACAATGGATTGGCTTGAATATGAAAATAAAAATATTGCAAGAGGTTTTCTGAATATCTGCGGTGTTGATGAAGCCGGCAGAGGACCTCTTGCAGGACCTGTGTGCGCCGCCGCAGTTATACTTCCCGAAAACACTGTTATTGAAGGAGTCAATGATTCAAAAAAGCTTTCTGAAAAAAAGAGAGAGGCTTTGTTTGATGTAATAAAGGAACAGGCATTGGCATACAGCATTGCATTTGCAAGCGTTGAAGAAATTGAGGAAATGAATATTCTTAATGCTGCTATGCTTGCAATGAAACGGGCAGTTGAAGGTCTTGAACCAAGGGCTGATTATGCTATGATTGACGGCAACAGAATGCCTCCGTTGTCAATTGAAGGCGAATGTATTGTAAAAGGTGATGCAAAGTCAATGTCAATCGCCTGTGCGTCAATTCTTGCCAAGGTATCAAGGGATAGACTTCTTTATGAATACGACAAAGAATTTCCTCAGTACCTATTTGCAAAGCATAAGGGTTACGGTACAAAGGCTCACATTGAGGCAATTCTTAAATACGGACCGTGTAAGTATCACAGACCGAGCTTCTTGAAGAAAATATATAATAAGAAATGATTTTTACTACTAAACAAATAGGTGATAAGGGAGAGGCTTATGCCGCAAAATATCTGAAAAAGCATAAGTATAAAATTATTGCCAGAAATTATAAAAAGCCTTACGGCGAAATAGATATCATAGCCGAGAATAAGGAAGTAATTGCCTTTGTTGAGGTTAAAACAAGAAAAGAGGATTCTCTTACACAACCCGTTGATGCGGTTAACCGTAAAAAGCAGATGAAAATTTTAAAAACTGCCGATATGTATATGTATGAAAACAATATAGATAAAGAATGTAGATTTGATGTATGCGAAGTTTTTGTCAACAGTGATAATCTTAAGATTGTCGGCATTAACTATATTGAAGATGCATTCTGACGGGAGGTTGCCATGAATTTTTTTGACTTGCATTGTGACACGCTCTATAAGGCAGTAACCGAAAAGTCCGAACTGGATAATCCCTCATATGAAGTGAAATTAAACAACAATTCCAAATCCCACAGGTTACAGTGTTATGCTATATGGTTACCCGACACGCTTGACAGTAATGAGGCGGAAAAATTGTTCTTTGAATCGGCTGATTACCTGAAATCCGAATGTAACCGACTTGGAATTGAATTGTTAGGTATCGGTGAATTCACTGACAATGCTTTTTCAAAGTATCGAAACTCAGCGTTTTTTACAGTAGAAAACGGAAAAGCATTGAACGGCAAAATCGAGAATGTAAAGCGATTTGCAGAACTCGGCGTCAGAATAATGACTCTCACATGGAATGAGATGAACGAGATTGGTTCAGGTGTTTTATCGGAAGATAAATGCGGTTTAACGGACTTCGGAAAACTTGCATTAGCCGAAATGGAAAAGTACGGTATTGTAATTGATATATCCCATGCAAGCGATGAACTGTTTTATGATGTTGTCAATCAGACGAATAAGCCGTTTATCGCAACTCATTCAGATTCACGGACAATTACTCAAAATCCGAGAAATCTTACAGATGAGCAGATTAAAATTATAATACAGAGAGGCGGACTTATAGGTCTAAATTTGCACAATGCTTTTCTTAATAATAATCCGGATAAAGCGTGTATGAACGATATTTTAAAGCATTGCGAATATATGCTGTCGCTCGGATGTGAAAATTCTCTTTGCTTCGGTACGGATTTTGACGGTTGCGATTTGCCGAGGGATATTGTCGGAAGCGATTCAATCGGCGAAATTTATGAACTTTTTCTTAGAAATAACTACAACGAAAGCGTTTTGAAGAAGATTTTTTACGAAAATGCGTATAATTTCTTTGAAAACTTTGACAATCAGCGAATAATGTAGTAAAATACTTGATGTTTAAAGCAATTTGAAAGGAAGATTTCAATGTTATACAACAGCACACAAAATGCCAAAGAAGTAGTTTCTGCGGCACAGGCCATTGCACAGGGTATTTCAAAGGACGGCGGTCTTTTTGTACCGCAGGAATTTCCTAAGTATGATGAAAATACCTTCAAGGCACTTTTGAAAACAGATTACAAAGGAAGAGCAAAGAAAGTATTTTCTGATTTTCTTTCTGATTTCACAGAAGAGGAAATCAGCGACTGCGTAGAAAAGGCTTATACAGCTCAGAAATTCGGCGATGAAAATCCTGCTCCTATTTCATACTGTAATCTTGACGGAACAACCCTGAATATTCTTGAACTCTGGCATGGTCCTACATGTGCGTTTAAGGATATGGCACTCCAGATTCTCCCGCATCTTCTCACAAAGTCACTCAAGAAGAAATATGACGGCAAGACAGCTGTTATTCTCGTTGCTACATCAGGCGATACAGGCAAGGCTGCTCTTGAAGGCTTTAAAGATGTTGAACACACAAAGATTGTTGTTTTCTATCCTGTTGACGGTGTAAGTCCGATGCAGAAGCATCAGATGAATACTCAGGAAGGTGAAAATGTTCGTGTTTGTGCAATCAAGGGTAACTTTGATGACGCTCAGACAGGTGTTAAGAAGATATTCACTACACCTTCAGTTGCAGAAAAGCTCGCTGAGAATAATATGCTTTTCTCATCGGCAAACTCAATCAACTGGGGCAGACTTCTTCCGCAGATTGTTTACTATATTTCGGCTTACTGCGATCTTGTAAATGACGGTAAAATCGAGCTCGGTGACAAGATTAATGTTGTTGTTCCGACAGGTAACTTCGGTAACATCCTTGCATCATACTATGCAAGTCTCATGGGACTTCCAATCAACAAGTTCATTTGTGCGTCAAACTCTAATAATGTTCTTACAGATTTTATCAAAACAGGCATTTATGATAAGAACAGAAACTTCTATACAACAATTTCACCTTCAATGGATATCCTCGTTTCAAGTAACCTTGAAAGACTTCTCTACAAGCTTTCAGGTGATAATGACGAAGTTACAAGAGGCTGGATGAATGCGCTCAAATCAGAAGGCAAGTATGAAGTAAGTGATGACGTAAAGGCTGTTATCAACGAAAAGTTCTACGGCGGATTCTGTGATGATAAGAATACAGAGGCTACAATTCACGAGATGTTTGAGCAGGATAAGTACCTTTGTGATACTCACACAGCTGTTGCAATCAATGTGTACAAGCAGTATGTTGAGGAAACAGGCGACAAGACACCGTCTGTAATTGCGTCAACTGCAAGTCCGTATAAATTCTCTAAGGCTGTCCTTGAGGCTGTTGAGCCAAACGCAACACTTCCTGAAACAGAATTTGATATGGTTGATGAACTTCATAAGGTTTCCGGTGCCGAAGTGCCTGCACCTCTTGCAAATCTTAAAAATAAAACTGCTCGATTCTCTGATGTTACAGAAGTTAATGATATGGAGAATTATGTTCTCGGAGCACTCGGTATAGATTAATGGCATTATTTGCTATAGCGGATTTACATCTTTCACTTGGTGAAGATAAGCCTATGGATGTTTTCGCGGGCTGGAACGATTATACTTCAAGACTTGAAAATAACTGGAGAAAGCTTGTTACCGATAATGACACGGTTGTTGTGTCGGGCGATATTTCCTGGGCAATGAAACTTGAAGAAACTCTTACGGATTTTACTTTCATAGAAAATCTTCCCGGTAAGAAAATTTTCAATAAAGGCAATCACGATTATTGGTGGAGCACCAAGACAAAAATGGATGTGTTTCTGAAAAATAATTCACTTGATTCGATATCTATCCTTTTCAATAATTCATATGTTGTTGACGATTACGCAATTTGCGGTACAAGAGGATGGTTTCTTGAGAATGAATCTCAAAATGATATAAAAGTCCTGAACAGGGAAGTCGGCAGACTTGAAATGTCAATACAATCAGCTATAAAAACAGGAAAGGAACCGATAGTGTTTTTACACTATCCTCCTGTTTACGGAACAACAAAATGTGACGAAATATTTAATGTTCTTTTGAAATATGACATCAAAAAATGTTATTACGGACACCTTCACGGAAAAAAGAATATGAGGTTTGCAATTGAAGGTGAATACGAAGGTATTGATTTTAAGCTGATTTCTTGTGACAGGTTGTCATTCATGCCAATTTTAGTCAGATAAATTCTGTATTTTCTATTGGCAAAATTATTTTGTTGTGATATAATAAGATGATTTCTTGATTTTGAATTTAAACTTTGGAGGAATATTAAAATGGCATTAAAGGAATGTACAAAAAAAGAACAGGCTAATTCATATGAATTAGAGGTTAATGTTGACGGTGAAACTTTTGGTAACGCTGTTAACAGAGTTTATAAAAAGCAGGTTAAAAGCATCAATATCCCCGGTTTCAGAAAGGGCAAAGCTCCCCGTCATGTAATTGAGAAAATGTACGGCTCGGAAGTATTCTATGAAGATGCTATGCAGGATTGTTATCCGGACGCTCTTTATGAGGCCGCTAAAGAAGCAGGTATCAAGATAGTTTCGGTTGAAACCCTTGAGGCTATTGAGGCAAGCAAAGAAGGTTTCTCATTCAAGGCTAATGTTGTTGTTGAGCCTGAAATGGAAATTAATAACTACCTCGGTATTGAAGTTACAAAGAAGTCAACAGAAGTTACAGACGAGCTCGTTGACGAAGAAATTGAGAAGGTTCGTGACCGCAACTCAAGAATGGTAACTGTTGACGACAGAGCTGCTCAGAATGATGATGTAGCAGTTATTGACTTTGAGGGTTTTGTTGACGGTGAAGCGTTTGAAGGCGGTAAGGCTGAAAACTACAACCTTAAGCTTGGATCAGGCAACTTTATCCCCGGCTTTGAGGAGCAGATTGTAGGTCACAAGACAGGTGAAGAGTTTACAATCACAGTTAAGTTCCCGGATGATTATCAGGCTGAAGAGCTTAAAGGTAAGGAAGCTGAATTCAAGATTAACCTTCACGAAATTAAGGCTAAGGAACTTCCGGAAGTCGATGATGAGTTTGTAAAGGATGTTTCCGATAAGGAAACACTTGATGAGTACAAGGCTGAGCTTAAAGAAACTGTTGCTAAACGCCTTCAGGATGAGGCTGACAAGGATGTTGACAATCAGATTTCCGAAAAGCTTATGGAACTCCTTGAGGGTGAAATTCCTGAGGCAATGTATGATAATCAGGCTAACGAGATGGTAAGAGAATTTGATATGCGTCTCCGTTCACAGGGCCTTGATATGAAGACATATATGCAGTACATGGGTATGGATGCAAACGCACTCAAGGGTATGTATAAAGAAGAGGCTGAAAAGAGAGTTAAGTTAAGACTTGCTCTTGAAGCAGTTGCAAGAAAAGAAAATATTGAAGTTACAGAGGCTGACCTTGACGCTGAATACGGCAAGATGGCAGAGGCTTACAAGATGGATGTTGATAAGGTTAAGGAGGCTGTTCCTGCTGAATCACTCACAGAAGATGTTAAGGTTGAAAAGGCTCTTAATCTCGTAAAGGACAAAGCTGTTATTAAGTAATTTGAATATTTTTCTTATATCTGTTAATCACTATTTAAGAAAGGTTATGATTAAATGGCATTAGTACCATATGTTATCGAACAGTCAAGCAGGGGCGAACGCTCTTTTGATATCTATTCCCGTCTTCTTGAAGACAGAATTGTTATGCTTAACGAAGAGGTAAACAGTGCAAGTGCAAGCGTTGTAGTTGCTCAGTTGCTTTACCTTGAAAGTAAAGATCCGACAAAGGATATCAGTCTTTACATCAACAGCCCCGGCGGCAGCGTAACAGACGGCTTTGCTATTTTTGATACAATACTTTACATCAAGTGTGATGTTTCCACAATCTGTATGGGCATGGCTGCAAGTATGGGTGCATTCCTTCTTGCCGCAGGCGCTAAGGGTAAGCGTCTTGCACTTCCTAACAGTGACATTATGATTCACCAGCCTTCAGGCGGTGCTCAGGGTCAGGCTACTGACATGGAAATTCACACAAGACACATTCTTGATATGAAAAAACGACTCAATCAGATTCTTGCTGACAACACAGGTCAGCCGATTGATGTTATTGCAAAGGATACCAATCGTGATAACTTCATGACTGCACAGCAGGCACTTGAGTATGGTTTGATTGATAAGGTTATCGAAAAAAGATAAAGGTGAGGTAAACTGATGGCTAACAAAAATAACGAAGATATTTATTGCTCTTTCTGCGGAAAACCTCAGGAGATGGCAGGCAGACTTATTGCCGGCAACGGTGTCTATATTTGTGACCGGTGTGTTGAGCTCTGCATGAATATTCTTCGCGAATCAGGCGAGCTTGAACGTGAAAATGAAAATAAACTTTCAAAATCGGGAGAACCTCAGACCCCCGAACTGTCCGTTGATGAACTTTTAAAACCAAAGGAAATCAAGGCAATTCTTGATGAATATGTTATCGGACAGGATCATGCAAAAGTTACCCTGAGCGTTGCTGTTTACAATCACTATAAGCGTGCTTTTTCAAATGATGAGAGCGTAGATTTCGCTAAGAGTAATGTGCTGCTTCTCGGCCCGACAGGTGTCGGTAAGACATTACTTGCTCAGACGCTTGCAAAGGCTCTTGATGTTCCTTTTGCAATTGCAGATGCAACTACGCTGACCGAAGCAGGTTATGTCGGCGAGGATGTAGAGAACATTCTCTTAAAACTCATTCAGGCAGCCGATTTTGATATTGAAAAGGCAGAGCACGGCATAATTTACATTGATGAAATTGATAAAATTGCGAGAAAATCCGAAAACCCCTCTATTACACGAGATGTAAGCGGTGAGGGAGTTCAGCAGGCTTTGCTTAAAATTGTTGAGGGAACTGTATCCAATGTTCCGCCACAGGGTGGCAGAAAACATCCGCAACAGGAATATTTACAGATTGATACTAAGAATATTCTTTTTATCTGCGGCGGTGCATTTGACGGTCTTGAAAAGATAGTTGAAAAGCGTAAGGGTTCTTCTGTTATAGGTTTTGAGTCACTTGTTCAGTCAAAGCAGGAGCTTGATTCAACCGATTGGATGGTCACAGCACATGATCTTGTAAAGTACGGAATTATTCCTGAGCTCATCGGTCGTTTGCCTGTTATTACTGCTTTGAGCGGTCTTGACACGGATGCGCTTGTCAAGATTCTTACTGTTCCGAAAAACTCTATTGTTCAGCAGTATAAGAAACTTTTTGAACTTGACGGTGTTGAACTTCTTTTTGAAGAAGAGGCACTCAGAGCTATTGCACAACAGGCGCAGGATCAGCATACAGGTGCAAGAGGACTTCGAGGAATTATGGAAGATATTCTTACAGACCTTATGTTTGAGGCTCCGTCTGATCCTACTATTGATAAGATTATTATTACAGAGGGCGTTATCAAAAACGGTGCTGCTCCTCAAATTACTCGCAAAAAGGAATTGTTACAGACAAATTCCGTAAAATTGACTCAAAAAGATGCAAAGAAGCGTCAGAAGCGCAGCACAGCGTCTTGATATTGTGAATTAAAGCTGTATTGCAATTACAATACAGCTTTTTGCTTTTATGAAAGGAATTTAAATGGATTTTGATATGCAAAAAAATCTGACTCTCCCTGTTCTTCCGTTGCGAGGGTTGGTGGTTTTTCCAAAATCACTTATTCATTTTGATGTTGGACGGAAAAAGAGTATTACGGCTATTAATAAAGCTATGAAAGCCGATCAACTTGTTTTTCTTACTTCTCAGAAGGATGCCGCAATAAACGAACCGGATATATTTGATGTTTATGACACGGGCGTAATTGCCAAGGTTGTTCAGGTTTTGAAACAGCCTGAAAATACTACACGAATTGTAATTGAAGGTCAATGCAGGGCTACAATTATAAATCCTGTTTTTGACGAAAAGTGTCTTGTTGCAGAAGTTAAACCGTATGAGGAAGAAAGCGAGTATCTTACAGCAAGAGATTCCGCTCTTATGCGAACCGTAAAAAATGAATTTGACAAGTATCTTGAGATTTCTCCGAAGATGCCGTCGGATATTATTTTTAAGGTTGCCCTTTGCAAAAGACCGGGTGAACTTGCCGACTTTATCACAGCTAATCTCATTCTCGACTACAGAGTTAAACAGTCGATTCTTGAAACTTTCCCAGAATCCGAAAGACTTGAATCTGTTCTTGATGTACTTGTAAATGAAAATTTTGTTCTTAAACTTGAGGACGAAATATCTCAAAAAGCTAAAATGAGAATTGATGAAAATCAGCGTGATTATTTTCTTCGTGAACAGAAAAGAGCAATCGAGGAAGAACTCGGCGAAGATGATTCACCGATTGACGATGCTGAAAATTATGTCGATAAAATTGAGAAGCTTAATCTTGATGAAAAGTCTGCCGACATTCTTTATAAAGAATGTAAGAAACTCAGCAAAATGCCTTATGGCAGTCAGGAAGCGGCTGTGATTCGTACATATCTTGATACGGTTCTTGATTTGCCGTGGAATAAGTCATCTAAAGATAAAATCGTTATATCTAAAGTTCAGAAGGCTCTTGATAAGACTCACTATGGACTTGACAAAGTTAAAAAGAGAATCATTGAACAGCTTGCCGTTCGTGTGTTAAGTGAAAAGCAAAAAGGACAGATCATCTGTCTTGCAGGACCTCCGGGAGTCGGTAAAACCTCAATTGCTCAGTCGATTGCAAAGGCAATAGGCAGAAAAAGTGAAAGAATCGCTCTTGGCGGCGTTCGTGATGAGGCTGAAATCAGAGGCCACAGAAAGACGTATATCGGTTCGATGCCGGGTAGAATTATTAATGCATTGCAACATGCCGGCACTAATAATCCTGTACTTATTCTTGACGAAATAGACAAGCTTGCCGCTGACTATAAGGGCGATCCAACATCGGCATTGCTTGAGGTTCTTGATATCGAACAGAATAATAAGTTTGTTGATCACTACATTGAACTTCCGTTTGACTTGTCAAATGTGATGTTTATTACAACTGCAAATGATATTTCAGCTATTCCGGCACCGCTCCGTGACAGAATGGAAATTATAGAGATCAGCAGTTATACAAGAGAAGAGAAATTCCATATTGCAAAGAAGCACCTCATTCCTAAACAGCTTGATGAGTGCGGTTTTACTTCAAAGGAACTCAAATTCACTCAGAAAGCCATATACGCTCTCATAGACTTCTATACGAGGGAAGCCGGCGTAAGAACTCTTGAAAGGCTTATTGCATCAGTTATGAGAAAATGTGCCGTTGAAAAGCTTACAGAGGGTACAGAAATATTTAAGATTGACGAAAAAGAGGTAGAAAGATTTTTAGGCCATAAAAAGTTTATTCCTGATTCACTTGCCAAAATGGATGAAATCGGAATAGTAAACGGACTTGCATGGACCTCTGTAGGAGGAGAAATCTTACCTATTGAAGTAGCCGTTATGGAGGGTACAGGAAAGATTGAACTTACAGGTTCTCTCGGTGATGTTATGCAGGAGTCTGCTAAAACAGCAATCACCTGTATTAGAAGTCATGCGGCGGTTCTTGGAATTGATTCCGATTTTTACAAAAACAAGGATATTCATATTCATGCTCCCGAGGGTGCTGTTCCAAAGGACGGACCGTCTGCAGGTATTACAATGGCAACCGCAATTTACTCAGCGCTGACTTTAAAGCCTGCAAGACACGATATAGCCATGACAGGTGAAATTACCCTCAGAGGAAATGTTCTTCCTATAGGCGGTCTTAAAGAGAAAAGCATGGCTGCTTTTAAAAACGGAATTACAACAGTAATCATTCCAAAGGATAACGAACCTGATCTTGAAGATGTCGATAAGGCGGTTCTTGAAAAGGTTAAGTTTATTCCTGTTAGGAATTTTTCGGAGGTAGTTGCACTTGCGGTGAATAATACCGTGAGAATTACTGATAACCAATGGAACGGAATTGATATGACAGCAGTTCGTTCTGCAACGAAAACTGTAAACGCAGTAAAACAGTGAAAGAGAGGGATTTTATGAATTTTAATGAAGTCGCTTTTGAATTTGCGGCAGGTCGTGTTGATCAGTTGCCGGAATCGGATATGCCTGAAATTGTATTTTCAGGTCATTCAAATGTAGGAAAATCCTCTCTTATCAATAAACTTGTTCAGAGAAAAGCTCTTGCAAGAGTAAGCGCTCAGCCGGGCAAAAC
>OGNM01001400.1_pt1 | contig 10559 bp, 5 predicted proteins | sample 1573441 | NCBI WGS metagenome assembly OGNM01 (sample SAMEA2581915, study PRJEB24529) | metagenome | biome: Human gut stool | place: China | collected 2011
ACAGAAGGAAATGTCTGGATTAATAACATCAATCTGCGTGAGAATCCGGTAGAGGCAAAGAAGTTCATAGGTTTTTTGCCTCAACGCCCGCCTTTATATCCGGATATGACAGTTGAGGAGTATCTTACTTATTGTGCAAATCTTCGTCTGATGGAACCCATGGAGATTGGGAAAGCCGTAGAGCGTGCTATGGCTCGTTGCGGAGTAACTCATTTTCGTTCACGTCTCCTGCGTAATCTGTCCGGTGGTTATCAGCAGCGTATTGGCATTGCACAGGCTATTGTTCATCATCCGCAATTTGTTGTGCTGGATGAGCCGACAAATGGTCTTGATCCTAATCAGATTGTCGAAATCCGTAATTTAATTAAGGAACTTGCTACCGATCATGCAGTAATGCTTTCCACGCATATTTTACCGGAAGTTCAGGCTACTTGTGATGAAATTCGTATGATTGAACATGGAAAGGTCGTTTTCTCTGGAAGTATGGATGATTTTGATAATTATGTTGCTCCTACTTCTTTCACTGCAACATTGGTTAATGCTCCGGCAATAGAAGAACTTGTCAAGCTTAAAGGTATTACTTCTGTCGATTGTTTGGGGGATTGTCACTACCGCTTTCATATAGCTGAAACGGATGGAATAACCGAGAAAATGATTGCTACTAGTGTCGCTAATGGATGGCAACTGGAAGAGATTCAGTTAGAACGTCTTTCTTTGGATGAGATTTTTGCCCGTCTTTCTGGAAAGAAGTAAACACAAACTTAGAAAATAAAGATTAAGTATGAAAACTATATGGAAAATAGCAAAGGCTGAACTGAATACTCTCTTTTGTTCACCTATTGCATGGTTGATCCTTATCATATTTGCATTTCAGGCCGGACTGACATTTTCCGACTTGATTTCCGATCAATTACGTTATTTGGCACTAAACTACCGCCCTTATAACCTGACCAGTGCTTTATTGTTAGGATACAGTGGTGTTTATTCAAGTATGCAGGATAACTTGTACCTTTATATACCATTACTTACAATGGGATTGATGAGTAAGGAGTATAGCAGTGGTTCCATCAAGTTGCTGTATTCTTCCCCTATTACCAATATACAGATAATTCTAGGTAAATATATATCTATGTTGGTATATGCATTGATTCTGGTTGCTATCTTGTTTGCCTATTTTATCTATAGTGCATGTATTGTGGAGAACTTTGATTTTCCGTTTGCTTTGACCGGGATACTTGGAATCTTTTTGTTGGTATGTGCTTATGCAGCTATAGGTTTGTTTATGTCTACTTTGACTGCTTATCAGGTGGTTGCGGCTGTTGGAACATTGACTGTTCTTGCTATTCTTAATTTTATGGGTAATATTGGACAGGACATTGATTTTGTTCGTGATCTTACCTATTGGTTATCTTTGGCAGGACGCTCGGACAAGTTTCTTCACGGTATGATTTGTAGTGAAGATGCATTCTATTTTATTATTGTGGTTGTACTGTTCTTGTCACTTTCTGTTTTGAAATTGAAGTTCGAACGTACTACAGCCAATAGTTTAAGTAAGATGGTGCAGTATATCGGTGTGTTGTGTGTTACATTATTGGTCGGTTATGTGACTTCCCAACCTAAGTTAATGTGTTACTATGATGCAACAGCAACTAAGGCAAATACTTTGACTCCTCCAAGTCAGGAAGTAATGACGAAGCTGGACGGTGGATTGACTCTTACGATGTTCGTTAACCTGCTGGATGATAATTTCAACAAGGGAATGCCGAAAAACAGGAATTGGGAAATGCGTAAGTTTGAAGACTATATCCGTTTCAAACCGGAAATGAAGATGGAATATGTGTATTATTATGACCATACGGATAATCCTCGTCTTTATGCACAATTCTCTGGACTATCAGACAAAGAAATAGCTCAGCGTTTGTGTGATACTTATGATTTGGATTTTAATATGTTCCTTTCTCCGGAAGATATCAAGAAAGTAACAGACTCCAAGGGTATTAATCTGGAAGAAGAAGGCAATCGTTTTGTTTATCTTTTCGAACGTGAAAATGGTCAGAAAGCTTTTTTACGCATTTATGATGATAATCAGCGTGATCCTCGTGAATCTGAAATTACGGCTGCCTTGAAAACGATGGTTGTCAAGTCTCCACAGGTTGCCTTTATCACAGGACATGGTGAACGTGATATTTACAAAGGCGGTGAACGTGATTATAGTGCATTTGCAAAAAATCTCACTTTCCGATATTCTCTGATCAATCAAGGGTTCGGAGTGAGTGTTTTGGATTTGAAGGCGGATTCTATGGCAACAGATATTGCTGATAATATTGATATTATCGTTATAGCAGATGTACGTGAAGCATACACACCGGATGAGATAGCTAAAATACAACGTTTTATAGCTCGCGGAGGTAACATGATTATAGCTTGCGAACCACGGCGTCAACCATTGATGAATCCATTAGTTGAAAATTTGGGTATTACATTTATGCCAGGCATTGTAGTGGAAGAGACAGAGGGATATGCTCCCAATCAATTATTTGTGAATCCTACAGAAACAGCTATAACAGAGAATAAAGGTTATTATACAATGGGGCGATATGGCTCTAAACTTTCTATGCCTGGGGCTGTAGAATTAGTACTTAATGATAGTTGCGGCTTTAAGTCTTCAGTCTTATTTGCTACCACTGCAAAGGCTTGGAATGAACAGCAAACAACTGATTTTGTGGATGACAAACCGGAAATCAATCCGGAAACAGGTGAAAAAGCTGATTCTATTCCTTTGGTGGTGCGTTTGATTCGCCAAGTAGGTGATAAAGAACAGCGTATCTATGTATGTGGTGATGCTGATTGTATGGCGAACAGTGAATTGACTACTAATCGGAATGATTTGAGCACTTCTAACTTTACGCTGATTACCGAAGCTTTCCGTGAATTGTCTTATAATCAATTCCCCGTAAATGATGATCGTCCTCATCCGTATGACGATAAACTGTCCATTTCTGGTCAGGGAGCTTTAGTTTTGGTTCGCATCTTATTTATGGGAATTATTCCTGTAGGATTGTTAGCGGGATATATCATCACTTGGTGGCGTCGTCGTAAAAAATAATAGATAAAATAAATTTTGTTGGATTACAATATATAACTAAACACAACACAGCATTTATGAAAAAAAAGCGAAGTTTTATTATGGGCTGCTTATTATTGGTAGCTATGCTTCCGTACACTTTCTTTGCTAGTGCACAGACTAAGGTTACTGTTAAAGTAGAGGACAATAGTTACCGGGTTATTAGAGGTAAGGTTACAGATGCGGAAGGCCATTCCTTACCCGGTGTGAATGTAAGGGTAAAAGGTGTGCAGGGAGGTACAGTTGGTGACATTGATGGGAACTTTATGCTTAGTGCCCCACGGGAAGATGTCGTATTGATAGTCTCTTATATCGGAATGGTAACTCAGGAAGTTACAGTAAAGGGTAGTCAGAAAAAAGAGATTCAAATTCATATGAAGGAAGATGTGAATGAGGTGAATGAGGTTGTAGTAACAGGGTATGCAACTTTGAAAAAGGAAAGTTTTACCGGAAATACTATAACTGTTAAAAAAGAAGAATTGCAAAAGGTTTCCAAAACCAATGTGATTGCTGCACTTCAGGCTTTTGATCCATCTTTCCGTATTGCGGAAAATAGTATGTGGGGATCTGACCCTAATGCTCTTCCTGAAGTATATTTGCGTGGTAAGTCTGGGATTGGAATTAAAGAATTAGATGTGGATGTAACTTCTAAATCCTCTTTGAAAAACAATCCGAATCTTCCGACTTTTATAATGGATGGTTTCGAAATTAGTGTTACAAAATTGTATGACATGGATCCTTCTCGTATAGAAAGTGTTACAATTTTGAAGGATGCTGCAGCTACAGCTATGTATGGTTCACGTGCCGCTAATGGGGTTGTAGTAATAACAACTGTAACTCCTAAACCGGGGAAATTGAATGTTGCTTATAGCTTAACTGGTGAGGTGGAAATGCCAGACTTGAGTGATTATAACCTGATGAATGCAGCGGAGAAATTAGAGGCTGAAAGATTAGCTAATTGTTTTGTTGATAACGAAGGTGAACATAAGTTTCAGGACTTCTATAATAAAAAATTGTATAATGTAAAGAATGGTGTAGATACATATTGGTTAAGTAAGCCATTACAGACTTCTTTTAATATGAATCATAGTCTTTATGTTGATGGAGGTTCTGATAAATTACGTTTTGGAGTGGAATTGAGTTTGAACAAAAACGATGGTGTAATGAAAGGCTCCAAACGAGATGTATGGGGGGCCGGTGCATATATACAGTATACAATCGGAAATCTTGTTGTTCGAAATCATTTTACGTATGATGTGAATAGCTCTAAAGATTCACCTTATGGTTCGTTTTCTGATTATACCACTCAATTACCATATGATGTTTATGAGAATGAAAATGGTGAGTATATGAAGGAATTGACTAGATGGGGGAATAGGACAGTTACTTATAACCCATTATATGAGGCAACTTTAGGTAGCTATAGTAAATCTTCTTATGAACAAGTTATAAATAATTTGAGTGCACAGTGGAATATTTCTAAATATTTATTGTTTAAAAGCACACTTGGGCTTACACGTCAGTTTAGTAACAGTGAAAATTTTCTTGATCCCAATTCAATGAAGAATGATCCGATTTTGAGTAATACAAATCTTTCTGCCGGTACATTGGCTACTGGTTCCGGTGATAGCTTTGTTCTTGATTGGCAGGCATCTTTAGCTTATAACCGCTTCATTGGAAAACATAATATCAATACTTCAGTTGGGATGAATATTATGGAAAGTAAGGAAAAGAGTCTTTCTGCTAATTATAAGGGTTTTCCTTCAGGTAGTTTACATTCACCTAATTATGCAGAGGAGATTGTAAGTAAACCAACACAGAGTGAAGAACATTCGCGTCTGATGGGTTTGATCGGTTTGGTGAATTATAGTTATGATAATATTTATTTGTTTGATGCTAGTATTCGTATGGATGGCTCATCCAAGTTTGGTACTGATAGAAAATATGCTCCATTTTGGAGCTTTGGTACCGGTGTGAATTTACATAATTATAAATTCTTTACGAACATGGATGTTTTTGATTTGTTGAAGCTCCGTGCTAGTTATGGGCAGATTGGTAAGGTGAATTTTGCCTATGATCACGAAAAAATACCATTTCTTTCTGATCAATGGTACAAAACGGGTTATGGGGCTGTATTATATGCTTTAGGAAACAAAGGGTTGACTTGGGAAACAACCAATACATTAGATGTGGGTATGGAAGTCAGTTTGTTTAAGCGTTTGTTGTATTTGAGAGGTAGTTATTATATTAAGAGAACTGTTGATTGTATTAACTCTGTTACTATCCCTAGTCATTCTGGTTTTACTACTTATATGGATAATATTGGTGAAATTGAGAATAAAGGATTTGAGTTGGATGTACGTGTCAATTTTATTCGTACAAAGGACTGGAATCTTACTCTCCTTGCCAACTTGGCACATAATAGGAATAAAATTGTGAAAATTGCAGAGAGTTTAAAAGCCTATAATGATAAAGTAGATGCATTTTTTAGTGATCCAGCTAATTCCAATACCCAAGTGGCGTCAAAGAGCTATAAAAAATATTCGGAAGGTGTATCGCAAAATGCAATTTGGGCGATGAAATCACTTGGCATTGATCCTGCTACTGGAGAAGAGCTCTTCCAAAATCCGGATGGAACTGTTACTAAATATTGGAATTCTGCTAATCAGGTTGTTGTTGGTAATGAAGAACCTACTGCGCAGGGGACTTTTGGCTTAAACTTGACTTGGAAACGTTTTAGTCTCTACACTACTTTTATGTATGAGTTTGGAGGACAACGTTATAATAGAACTTTGGCTGATAAGATAGAAGGTGTAGATATTGCAAATGATAATGCAGACAGAAGAGTATTGACTGAACGTTGGAAAGAACCGGGAGATCTGGCCTCTTTCAAGAGAATTCAAGTGAGTAACCGGGAAACTGTTGAGGTAACCAAGCCTACTTCACGTTTTGTGCAAGACTATAATTGGGTGAGTCTTAATTCTATAGCATTGGAATATGATGTCAATCCAACGTTAATCAAACATATTGGATTAAGTATGTTGCGTTTTGGTGTTGGCGCTAATGAACTGGCACGCTGGTCCTCCGTTGAGTTGGAGAGAGGATTGAGTTATCCATATTCAAGAACTATTAATTTTTCATTAAAAGCAAGTTTCTAATAGATTATGAAGGAAATGAAAATATATAAATTAATAATATCTATTTTTCTGTTTGTCGGGCTTAGTTCTTGCAACGATTGGTTGAATATTGAGCCTAAAGATACCACAACAGAAACAGATCTTTTTGCGACCGGTGATGGATATCGTGTAGCTCTGAATGGTGTATACGCACAGATGGCTGAGTCAAGTCTTTATGGACAACAATTAAACTGGGGATTTCTAGATGTAATTGCTCATATGTATATGCTTTCTGAGTTGTCTAGTGAATATGCACTTTCTGCAAAATATAGTTATACAGATGAGAAGGTTAAAAGTATCATTGAGGGTATTTGGTCCAAAGCATATAATAATATAGCTAATTGCAATAATATAATCCAGCGTATTGACAATGAACCTGCTGGAAAGTTTGCTGAGGGAGAAATAGAGAAAAATGTGATAAAAGGTGAAGCGCTGGCATTGCGTGCCTACCTTCATTTGGATATACTACGATTATTTGCTCCTTCTATGATGAATGTGGAGGAAGATAAGCAATTGTATATACCTTATGTGACAACTTATCCATGTACATTTCAACCTTATACCAGTAACCAAGATGTGCTTAATAAAGCAATTGCTGATTTAAAGATTGCCAAAGAGTTGGTAGGGAGTTATGATTTAGCAAATATAGTTCAATTAAGTCCTATAAATCGCATAGAGAATGGAGGAGCGGATGATATCTTTTTTGCTTACAGAGGGTATAGAATGAATTATTATGCCGTTTGTGCTTTGTTAGCAAGAGTTTATAATTATGCAGGTATGCATCAGGAAGCTTTCAATGAAACAGAAATTGTTATTAATGCTTTGTGTGATAGCTATGGAAGTAAATGCTTTACTTTTACTCCTTCTTACACTCTTCGTAATGGCAATACAAAATTGTATGAAGAAATAATATTCTGTTTGTCTAATGATCAGCTATGGACAATTTATAAACCTTATTATGGTGGTGAAATGTCCCTTTATTTAAATGCTTGGAGTGCAGACGATTTATTTGATGATAATTCGGATATTCGTAAAAAATTAGTTACGACATTAAATTATTATCCGGTTAGTATAAAGAATGTTGAGGCTAGTGGAACACTTGCAAATTATTCGAAAGATATAATTCCTATGATTCGTTTAGGGGAAATGTATTATATCCGAGCTGAGTATTATAATAGTAAAGGACAGACAGATGTTGCTTTTGAAGAGATGGATGTTTTGCGTGCGGGACATAGTTGTACGAAGGGAAGATTATCAGGTGATTTTAATCAGGCTTTAGTCAATGAGGCACGTCGTGAATTTATAGGGGAAGGACAATTGTTTTTTTATTTTAAGAAATTCAATATCTATCCAAATTCTAAGTATATGACGTCAGAGTTGCAATTTGTTTTGCCGCGTCCGGATAATGAAAACTTATAACAACAAACCAAATATTAACGATATATGAGGAAATACATATTTATATTAGGTATAATCATTCTTTCTTTATGCGCTTGTAGCAAGGAAGGATTGACACAATATGATGCTGCAAAGAATTATCTTTATATTCCGAATGATAAATATATGGATACTACCTTCGTTACATTTAAACATCACCCTGGAATAGATGATTATGATGTTTTTTTTGAAGTACGATTAGTTGGAATACAACTCATTGAGGACAAATCGTATTCTATAGAAGTTGTGAAGGATAAAACAACCGCCAAGGTTGAAGACTATACTTTGGATACCGAACAGATATTTCATGCTGGAGTATTGAAAGATCAATTAAAAATAACCTTGCATAATACAGCTCATCTGCTTAATGAAACGGTACGTGTTACACTTCGTTTGACTCCCAATGAGAACTTTGGCGTAGCTGATTATTTAGGAGAAAGTGAGTCACGTGCTCAGAGTCTAACGGCATCTGTTACTTTTGATAACCAAATCAGTAAGCCAACTTGGTGGAATAGCGATATTGAAATGAATTATTTAGGTGAATGGACACCTATTAAATATGAGAAATTCATTGAAAGTTGTGGTGGAGAGGTGCTTGATTTATCAGAATATGAAGGGTATCAGATAATGGAGTTAGCAGTAAAGTTCAAAAATGATATTGAGAAATATGGTTGGAAAGATAAAGATAATGAGTTGATAGATCTTCCTATTTATTAAAATTGAAAGAATATGAAAAATAAGATATTTCTATTTATATGCTGTGTCACTTTTTTATGCTCTAGTTGTTATGAGGATAAAGGAAACTATGACTATAAAAATCTGTCAAAGATCGAAGTTGAAAAATTTTTGAAAGAAGATGGTACTAGTATTAATGTAAATTCCAGTATGAGTGTAACTATAGGAGGAATGGTGTCTGTTCGTCCTGTATTGACTATAGTAAATGAAAGACCTAATATGAATTTTAATTATACTTGGACTTTCAAAGATCAGATAATTGGAACTGATGAAACGCTAAGTTGGAAAAGTGATATATTGGGCAGTGGAGCTGTATTGCTTGATATAGAAGATATTGAGAATGGAACTCATTTTATTACAGCTTTTTATCTTACAGTAGGCGAACCTTATCAGGCGGAAGGTTTCTTAATCTTAAGTGAGAAAGATGGAATACCTTGTCTGAGTCTTTTAAAAGGAATATATTATGACGATGTTTCTGATTATGAACTTTTGACAGGATTGTATCAAAAAGAAAATGGGAAATCACTGCCGAATGATGTGTTTAAGCTTCATGAGCATTTCTGTAAAGGGAGTTATGGTTCTCAAATAATGGCTGTTTGTAAAACTGATCTAGTAGATATTAATGCCTATACTTTTAAAGAGGCAATGAGAGCTGAAACCATTTTTTCAGGTGAAGTACCTCAAATTAGTGATGTAATGTTTATGCAATGGCTTGATTTAGTGACTGATAAAGATGGATGCCTTTACCAACGTAGAAAAACAACCAATGAATTATTTCATTCTCAACGTTTTCTTTCACAACCAATGATGTTTAAGGGTGAAACGTTGAAGAATATTCGTATCATACCGGATGATTTTTCTAGCTATAGAAATTTCTTGTTATTATATGATAATCATAAGAAGCGCTATCTAGTTATATCAGACTTAGTCGGTACTAATTGGTCGGCTAGTTCAGATGTTACTACCATTGGCAAAATAGAAGAAGCTAATTATTCAGGCGATGAATGGCCGGAAAAATTTACTCCATTGAATAATATGAAAGAATGTAATGTGATCCACACAGGATTTTTCCGGGATAATCGTAACACATATGTCAATTGGTTCTTTTCTATTTTTGAAAAGAATAGTAACTATTATTATCAAAAATTTATGATAGAGCGAGCGTATACAAGTGATGGTACCTTTAAAACTAGTGTGAATGAGGGGCAAGAAGGAAAAGTACCAGCTTTATTTGGAAATATATTCAATGAGAAGAGTATTATAGCGGTTTTGGAATATTCTGAAGGTTATGGATTAGATTCATCACATCCCTATACATTTGTTTCAAGTGGAAATAGTTTATATTTATACGATATTGACAATTTGGATGAGGATATTAGCTTTAAGAAATTGTTGGATTTTGATAGTCCTGTGACAGCTTTGGATACATCGTGTCCAGGTGGTAATTACTTGGGTGTAGGCTTAGAAAATGGAGAATTTTATGTTTTAAGAATGAATCAGGCTAAAAATCATTGTGAGGATCAAGACTATCTTGTTCGTTGGCATGTGCCTGCTGGAGAATTAGGTAAAATAAAGTCTGTACGTTATAAGACAGATGGTAATGGAACACAGTTCTAAAATCATTATATAGTTCTTGGTTATTCAAAATAATCAAGAACTATATCAGTTATTCATTCTATCAGGTGCTATCTTGATAGAATATTTTTATATATGCAGCGGTGTTTGGAAAATGATTGATTAGTATGCTGCCCTATACTTTCCTTCCTCCCTATCTTCCAGCATATTCAAGTAAGAAGTATAGCGTGATTCGCTGATAAGATGTTTCTCCACCGCTTCACGTACAGCACACCCCGGTTCGTGTCGATGTGTACAATTTCCATATTTGCAATCGGCAGATACTTTGAATATTTCAGGAAAATAATGTCCGATCTCTTCCTCTTCCATATCGAATGTTCCAAATCCTTTGATTCCTGGAGTATCGATAATATATCCATCTCCGTCGACAGAGAACATTTCAGAGAAGGTAGTCGTATGCATACCTTTATTATGATAGGTTGAAATTTCACCGGTCTTCGTTTCAATTCCCG
>OGNM01001404.1_pt1 | contig 10546 bp, 10 predicted proteins | sample 1573441 | NCBI WGS metagenome assembly OGNM01 (sample SAMEA2581915, study PRJEB24529) | metagenome | biome: Human gut stool | place: China | collected 2011
AGCGAAAAGTATCGCGTGGGTGCGGGCTATATGCTCGGCGTTACGTTTCGCGAGGACTACCACTGGCTGCCCATCCCGTTGCCGCTTCCGGTCGTGAAGGCCGGCACCGACGATGTGGGCCTCTACATGACGTTTATCCCGTTTACGAATGTCTTTTTCTTCTACGGGACAATTGCTACCGACAGCCTTGAAAACCGACTGCTGCCCACGTTTGAAACTTCTCCGTTCTCCAATCGCTTTGAGCTTTATGGCGCCTGGATGTGGGAAAAGACCGATTCGGCAACGGAACAGGGCTACATGGTGAGTTCTGATGCGGGCTATATGTTGGGGGCACGTTACTTTGTTGCCGACAACTGGGCGGTGGACTTTAACTACACAGACAGCGAACACGACACCAACTACAGAGGCGCCAAAGACAGGACGTTCGATCATACGACCTACTCGGTGGCGTTGCAGTATCACGTCAATTTCAATGAAGCGTTGCGCATGCACGCGGGCGTTGGCGTGGGTTACGGCAAGTGGGAGCAACAGGATGGAGATCTTTCGGAAGACTCCGTTTTTCCGGTTGTGCAGTTGGGCGGAACATGGGCCCCGACCGACCACACGCGTCTTTTGGCGGGCATCAATCTGTCGTTTCCGCGGTACCACAATGTCGCACCGGAAGGCGACGTGATGTTCCGGCCGTCTCCGGTGCATATGTACGTCGGTGCGGGCATTGCGTTTTAGGCGCAAAAGGCCGATTCGGGCGATCGCATTCTCTTTTCGGTGGTATCCTCGGAGGCCGAACGAAATAGAGGATGATTCAACAAATGTCCAACGGATTTGAAGCGCTCGCCCCCTTGGCTGACAAATTGAAGACGCAGGCCCGCAGGCAGGAGGCCGAACGCGAAGCCAAGCAAAAGGCAAGCGAACACATTGCGCGCGAAACGAATGTCTTTCTTGACGTGATGAATCAGACGGGGGTCAAGGCGATGGCCGGCGTCCGTATTAAGCCGCGCATCGAAGAAAAAGACATTGATTTTGCGGCGGCCATGAAAAAGGCCGGCGTCAAGCCCCTGGGCGACGAGACGAGAGCTCAGCACAGAAAAGTTCGCCGTCCGATTCCCGTTCAAACGATCGCCGACAATAAACGAGTGCTCGAAGAGAGCATGAGTGACGATCTCGACAGCATTGAGTTTCTCGAAAGCGAAGACGGTAAAAGCTTTCGGCGTCCAGGCATCGGACCGGACGTGCCGCGCGATCTGCGACGCGGGCGCTGGTCGGTGCGCGCCCAAATCGATCTGCACGGCATGACGGTCGACGATGCACGCAGCGCCGTTGCGGAATTTCTGAAAAACGCACGCAAGCAGGAACTCTTTTGCGTGCGCATCATTCACGGCAAAGGCAACGGAACGCCCGGTCGCATCGGCGTGCTGCGCGAGGTGGTGCGCCGCTGGCTCAAGCAGAGCGACGAAGTGGTGGCGTTTTGCGAACCGCGGGAAATTGACGGGGGAGCCGGTGCAACCATCGTGCGTCTGCGGGTGCTGCCTCGCCGCACCGATGGTGACGAAAGCGAAACAAATCGCACAAATTCGGCGCTCTAAGCGGTTGGCCGTATGCCAACTTCGGCTTTCACTCGTTAAGATAAGCAAATGTGCTCGGAACGGTTCGGGCGCGACGATACAACGACATCGCAAAGGATAGAAATGATCAAGCAAGCTCTGATCGGTTTGACGGCTGCCGCTCTTTTGGCGGGCTGCGGCGGCGAAGACAAGGCCCAGGCCCCGGCAGCCAAGGCGGCCGACGGCACGAAGACCGTCGGTTTGGTGCAGTTGGTGGAGCATCCTGCGCTCGACGCCGCCAGCCGCGGCATTCAGGATGCGGTCAAGGCGCGCGGACTGAAGGTGACCTTTGACGTTCAAAAAGCTCAGGCCGACCAGTCCAATCTCGCCAACAGCGTTTCGTGTCTCAGGAATAACCTTTGATTTTTTCCGTGGCAACGCCCGCTGCGCAGACCATGGCCAATGCCGCCAAAAACACGCCCATCGTCGCGACGGCCGTGACGGACTACGAAGCTGCCAAGCTCGTGATCAACAAGGATAAGCCCGGCACCAACGTGACCGGTTCGTCCGACTTGAATCCGATCGGCGCACAGCTTGATCTGATCATGCAGTTCGTGCCCAATGCCAAGACGATCGGCACAATCTACAACAGTTCGGAAATCAATTCCCAGTTCCAGGTTGAGATTCTCAAGAAGGAACTCGCCCGCTACAACGTCACTCTCGTCGAAGGGACGGTCTCGAGCGTCAACGACGTGCAGCAGGTGGCTCAGGGCTTGATCGGCAAGATTGACGCCCTGTACGTTCCCACCGACAACATCATCGCGTCTGCGATGCCCGTTCTCACCAAGATCACCACACCCGCCAAGGTGCCCGTGATTACCGGTGAAGAAGGCCCGCTGCACGGAGGCGGTTTGGCCACCGTCGGCGTCGACTACTATGAACTCGGCAAGATCGCCGGCAACATGGGCGCAGACATTCTCGAAGGTAAGTCCAAGCCTGCCGACATGCCCATTCAGTACCAGAAGGAATTCAAGGTGAAGGTCAACGAACCGGTTCTGAAGACTCTTGGTTTGCAGCTGCCCGAGGCGCTCAAGGGTAAAGCGGAACTCGGCGATTTCCATTAGAATCCGTTGATTACGAATCGGCGCGGAGTTTGATTTCTGCTCCGCGCCTTTTTTTGTTTGTCAAAAAGAAAAAAATCGCGCTTGGGCGTTTTGCGTCAAAAGCGCCGTTTCCAAACCAAGTTGGTGACATGGCTGATATTCTGATTCCGACCGTGGCGCAAGGCCTGATGTGGGCTCTGATGGCGCTCGGGGTCTACATCACTTTCCGCGTACTTGACATTGCCGACCTTTCGGTTGAAGGCAGTTTTCCGCTCGGTGCGGCTGTAGCCGCCACGGCGCTTGTCTCGGGCTACGGCGTGACGGCGGCTTTTCTTCTTGCGGCCATTGCCGGTGCTCTCGCAGGCATCGTAACGGGGATTCTGACGACGAAACTGAAGATTCCGCCGCTGCTGGCGGGTATTCTCACCATGATTGGACTGTATTCCGTCAATCTGCACGTGATGGGCAAGGCCAACGTGGCGCTGCTGCGTGTCGACACCGTGTTTAGCTACGCTGCCGGCATGGGCCTCACATCCGATATGGCGATGATGGCGGTGGGGCTTGTGGGCGTGATGCTCGTGGGCGTGATCCTATACTGGTTCTTCGGCACGGAGCTCGGCACGGCTATTCGCGCCACCGGCTGCAACTCGCAGATGGCTCGCGCGCAGGGCGTCAACACCAATTCAATGATCGTTCTCGGTCTTTTGATTTCCAACGCTCTTGTTGCTTTGTCGGGCGCTCTGGTGTGTCAGGCCAACGGGTTTGCCGACGTCGGCATGGGTACGGGCACGATCGTGATCGGTCTGGCCTCCGTCATTATCGGCGAAGTGCTCTTCGGCACCCGCAGCTTCAAAAACTGCCTGATTTCCGTGATCCTGGGTTCGATCGTTTACCGTCTTGTGATTGCTATTGTGCTGCAGCTTGGCATGCCGCCCAACGACCTCAAGCTCTTTACGGCCATCCTCGTTGCGATTGCGCTTTCGATGCCGCTTATTCGCGAAAAGTGGCGTGCTCGCAAGAGCGCTCTTTGATTTGATGCGATACGGAGAAACAAATGCTTAAGGCTCAAGGCGTAAAAAAGACATTTTTCCCGGGCAGCGTCAATGAAAAGCGCGCACTGCGCGGCGTGGACCTGACGCTTGAAGACGGCGACTTCGCCACCGTGATTGGTTCCAACGGCGCAGGTAAGTCGACGTTTCTGAACGCGATCGCCGGCGTCTTTCCGATTGACTCCGGCACGATCGAAGTGGGCGGCGTTGATATCTCGGACATGCCCGAATACAAGCGCGCACAATACATCGGCCGCGTCTTTCAGGATCCGATGCGCGGCACGGCCGGCAACATGATGATCGAGGAGAACCTCGCCATGGCTTCTCGCCGAGGGCAGAAGCTCGGTTTGAGCTGGAGTTCCAAGCCCGAGCAGACCGAAAAGTTCCGCGAGATGCTCAAGGAACTCGACCTCGGTCTGGAAGAGCGCATGACTGCGCACGTGGGCCTTCTTTCGGGCGGCCAGCGTCAGGCGCTCACGCTCTTGATGGCCACGCTTGTGCGTCCCCAGTTGCTGCTGCTTGATGAACACACCGCAGCCTTGGATCCCAAGACGGCCGCTAAGGTGCTCGAACTCACCGATCGCTTGGTGACCACGCAAAAGCTCACTACGCTCATGATCACGCACAATATGCGCGACGCGCTGCGCTACGGCAATCGTCTGGTGATGATGCACGCCGGCCGCATTGTGGTTGACGTCAAGGGCGATGAAAAGAAGCATCTCACGGTACCCGACCTGTTGGCGCTCTTTGAAAAGGGCGCGGGTGAAGTGAGCGATGCCATGATGCTTTCTTCCTGACCAAAATACTTATAATTCGACCGCCGCAGGGACGACCCTGCATCAAAAGGCCAATTTCCGAGGACGACCTCAGAAGTTGGCTTTTTTGTTGAACTGAAGTCTTTAGGAGTATTTCAATGAGCACGACGATGAGCTGGATCGTTTTGATCATCGCCGGTCTTTGTGAAACCGGTTTTGCCTTTTGTCTGGGAAAAATGAAGCTGGTCTCCGGTTTTGCATGGTGGGCCTGGGGCACGGGCTTTGCTGTCTTTGTGGTGGTGTCCATGTTGCTTCTTGCCAAGGCCGCACAGGTGCTGCCGATCGGTACGGCATATCCGGTCTGGACAGGAATCGGCGCCGTCGGTACAGTCCTTTTGGGCATCCTGTTTTTAAGCGAGCCGGCGACGTTCTGGCGTATTTTCTTCATCACCACGCTGATCGCCTCAATCGTCGGACTCAAGATGGTATCCCACTGAATTTTTAGTTCGGGACGGATCCGTTTCTCGGATTCTTCGTTTTGTGGTTTAGGTGCGCCATGTCAGAAATGATCTTTTGCCAAACGTTTGGGACGCCCTGCGGCGAGTTGATTTTGCAGAGCGTTGCAGGAAAACTGATTTGTTGCGATTGGTCCGACGGATGGCATCGAGCCACGATTGCTCGTCGGCTCGAAAGAGCGTTTCCTCACGCTAGCTGCTTAGAGCGTGAGGACGAAGTGATTGCCCAAACCAAGAGACAGTTGACGGAGTATTTTGCCGGTACGCGCAAGACGTTTGATGTGCCTCTGCGCTTTATCGGCACGGATTTTCAGCATGCCGTCTGGCAAGAGTTGTTGAAACTTCCATACGGAACACTCACGACGTATGGTGAAATTGCCCGCCGTATCGGGCGACCCGGAGCCGTCCGGGCCGTCGGAGTGGCTGTGGGAGAAAATCCGTGCTCCATCCTTGTGCCGTGCCATCGGGTTGTCGGTGCAAATCGTGCACTCACGGGCTACGGTGGCGGATTTGAAGCCAAGCGCAAACTCCTTCAGATTGAAGGTTTGGAGTTCGATGACGTTAGCGAAAGCGGTGCAGAGCTCAAAGTCTGCACGAGCGCTCAGTTTCCACTCGCTCCAGGAGCTTGAAGATCCTCGAAACTTCGGCATTCGAATCGGGGCGTGAAGTCTCGGTATTTCGCGTTTTGCGACAGGAAGAGATATGCCTTGCCGCGCAGTTTGCCTTTATGTAGCTACCAGATTCCAGTTGTCCGTTCTTGACGTCCTCCCCTGATTGAAAAATCAGAGGATTCCTTCGGAGTTGCTTACGCAACTCCAAGAGGTTGGTTCTCGCTGTTGGCGCCGGAGTTTCGTGCAAAAGGCACGTCGGCTCCTGCGCTCACTTCACGAGCGATGCGCTTTTTATCGTGTGCGCTCGGACCTGTCCGGCCCTTCCTCCTCACGTTTATTGCACCGACAATGTCGGCATTGTTTTCATACCCGCAACCGATGCAGCGAAACTGCGCTTGACGCGGTCGATTGCGCTTATCCGTGCACGTGCATGACGGACACTCGCAACTCGTATAAGCCGCGGGAACGGCAACTACATAGCCTCCGGCCTTGTATTGCTGCCATTCAATCGCTTGCCGCATACCAAAAAAGCCCGTCCTCAGAATCGCCCGATTCAATCCGGACTTCTGTTTGACGTTTTTACCCGGATTGTCAATCGTTCCCTTGGCACTCTTTGTCATATTGCGCGTCTTCAGATCTTCCACGTACACGCAGCCATACTCCTGCGCGAGCGTGTGCGCGGTTTTCATCTGAAAGTCACGGCGAATATTACGAACCCGTCTGTGCAGCTTCTGCAGTTTTTCCAACAATTTTCTGCGTTTGCGGCTCGGCTTCGTTTTATCGAATGCTTCTGCCCGTCCTTCCTTTGCAAGCTTCAGCCTCGAGGATCTGTTCAAGGCCAATTTTCGCTGATAGCGAGCAATTTCTTTTTCGAGCTCTTTGATTCTGCCCGTATTGAGATCGAAGAACTGACCGTCGCTCGTAGCCACCGCATGAACCACGCCCAGATCAATGCCGACATCAAGTGCCTTTGGATCCGGCATCTCAATGTCAAATTCCGTCGTGAAGACCACGAACCAATGACCGCAATCCTTCTTGATGTGAATCTGCCTGACCGTGCCGGACTTCATGGAACCATCAGCGCATTTGAATGCAAGCGGACGGCTTTTGCGGTAGCGCATCCAGCCGATCTTGGGCAACTTCACGCGGCCGTTAGCATCATCAATATGTTCAGGTTTGAACTGCGGAATACGAAAGCCGTCTCCAATATCTTTTGTTTTGAATTTCGGCCATTCTTTGCGGGCAGAATCACTTTTGGGACGAAAACTGTCGGCAATGGCGCGATCGAGATCTTTGAGCGCCTGCTGCAGAGGTTGGGACATCGCCTCTTTGAGAAAAACAGTCTTTTCCTCTTTCTTCCATTTAACAAGCTCGAGGCATAGCTCTTTGTAGCGCAAGAGAGACAAACCGCTTTTCTTGCGTTCGTTTTGCAGTTCCAGGGCTTTGTTGAACACGAAACGACGACAGCCGGCGTTTCTGCTCAATGCAGAACGCTGCTCGTCTGTCGTATGGAGTTCGTACTGGAAACCGCAGATGATTTTCATGATCAGAGAATCATGCCTGAAATTTTGTATACGCGCCAGTATTGTCCGTTTGTTATCGTGCGGTGCACGATCGGCCTTGTATCCCCTGGCTGATCAGGGGCTTTACGGCCTCTACTGTAAAAACAGGCACGACATAGGCTGGGAAAAAAGATGCACAGCCAAAACAGTTTTGATCAAACAAGTTTCGACTGTGCGATTTTTCTTCCGATTCCAAGGTTATTTGTCGATCTGACTCTCGGTGAACGGATCAGCACGGTGACCAACCAGCTTAATTTGACCGAATTCTTCGTCGAACTTCTTCCATTCATCAGCAGAAAGCGACAGAGAGGCCGCTCGCAGATCTTCATCAAGGTGTTTCGGGTTGGTGGTGCCCGGAATCGGAGCAATGTGCTTGCCGCGAGAGAGCACCCAACCGAGAACAAACTCAGCCGGCGTGCAACCGCTCTGCTTTGCCCATTTCGCTACCAAGTGTACGAATGGCATATTGGCCTTGAGCGCTTCGGGCGTGAACATCGGCAATGTGGCGCGTCGATCGTTCTTGGGGAAAGTGGAGTTTTCGTTAATTTGTCCGAGAGGGAAGGCGCGGCACAGCGGGCAGTAGGGGACAAAACCAATGCCAAGTTCAGCAAGCGTCGGGAAGATCTTGGTTTCCGGTTCGCGCCACCAAATAGCGTATTCCGATTGAATGGCCGTAAGTGGCGTGACTGCATGAGCACGGCGAATGCTACGAGCAGAAGCTTCCGACAAGCCCCAATGCAGAACCTTGCCTTCCTTGATTAGCTCGCCCACGGTTCCCGCAACATCTTCCATCGGAATCTTCGGGTCGACGCGGTGTTGGTAGAGAAGATCAATATGGTCGGTACGCAGGCGCTTTATCGATCCTTCCACGGCTCGACGCAGATGCTTGGGTTCGCTGTTGAGAGCCGTCGGCTTTCCTTCTTCAACACCGAAGCCAAATTTAGTGGCAATGACCACTTTGTCGCGCACGGGCTGAAGTGCTTCGCCGACCCATGTCTCGCTCGTATACGGACCATAAACCTCAGCCGTATCGAAGAACGTGCAGCCTTCGTCGAAGGCGCGGCGAATAAGCGCAACCATGTCCTTCTTCTCAAACTTGCCGCCGTAGTAACCGACCATCGGGAGGCAACCCAGACCGACCGCGGAAACTTCCAGCGGTGAGGCTCGACCCAATGTACGGCGCTGCGTGATCAGTGTTGTCGGTTGGCCGGCAGCAGGCTCCGCTCCGGCAAACGGGGAGGCCGCCATCATGGCAACAGCGGCGGTACACGATAAAAAATCTCGACGAGACATCTCAAAACCATTCATCAACATGACAGTGTTTCCTTCAAACGAGTGCCGATACAGCCTCGGTTAGTGCCATGGTAGGGCAGAAAATCCAACGATTCCAATGGTTTATTTTCATCGAAATTTATAAAATTCAGGAATAAATATTCCGAGAAGTCAAACGATGGATATCAAGCAGCTCCGTTACTTCGTGGAAGTGGCGCGGCGCCGCAGCTTTACCGCCGCGGCCGCTGCTCTGTACGTGACGCAGCCCGCGTTGTCGCGACAGATTGCCGACCTTGAAGACGAACTTGGAGAAGTTTTGTTTGATCGATCGACTCGCCGCATTGCGTTGACGGAAAAAGGAGCGACGCTTTTTCGTCGCGCCGAGAAAATTCTCGAGATGGTGCAACGTGCTCGGGATGAAGTAATGAAGACACAGGAGCTTGCGGGCGAACTCACAATCGCCGCAGCAGAAACACCGGTGATGCAGTTGGTGGCCGATGTCGTAGCTCAATTCACCGAGCAATACCCGGGTGTACGCGTGCAGCTGCAAAGTTCCAATGCGGTGGATGCGGCCTTGAGTCTCAAAATGGGAACGGCTGATTTCGGTGTTTTCAATTTGCCGGCTGATCTGAACGGTCTGGATTTCTTTGTGCTGCCTGAGCAAAACCGTTGGGGACTCATGACACGCCGAGACGGGATCTTTGCTGGTCATGAGAGCGTGCAAACGAAAGAATTGTCTGGAGTCGAACTTTATGTGCCGCGGCAAAAGGCGCTTCAGAATCTTTGGGCAGGCCGAATGGAGGAAGGTTCGCTGAGAATCCGAGGAACCTATAACCTACTCTATAACGCTTCTTTGTTGGTAAGAAGCGGCGCGCATGTGCTTTGCATCGGAGGAATTCTTCCGGAAGACGATGATGTGATGTTCCTACCGCTGCAGCCGGCTCTGACTACGGAAGTGGCGGTGGCGTGGCCGCCGCTGGCGATCAAGAGTCCGCTTACACAGCTCTTTTTGAAGGCACTGAATGCTGCCATTGCGGCGGATGGGGACAAAGTGACCATAAAATCTTATAAAAAGACTTGCATTTTCCTTTTTCTTTCGTAAAATACGCATTCTTCGCCGCGCAATGCGACGGAGACAAAAGAAAAATCAGATGTGCGCCAGTAGCTCAGTTGGATAGAGTACCTGGCTACGAACCAGGGGGTCGTGGGTTCGAATCCTGCCTGGCGCACCATCCACGCAAGAGAGGCTTCCGAAATCGGGAGCTTTCTTTTTGTCTGGAGCTTTCTTAAGTTGTTGATTTTATTGAATAAACTAATCAACGAAAGAATTCGAGACAAAATTTTGCGGCCTAGGAATTCCCGTTTTGTTACCCCGGTTTGAAGGGAGAAAAACTGGGGAACAAAATTCTGAATTTTCCAAACTGGGGAAAAACAATCCGCAAATTTCGGCAGCGATTGCATTAAGATTGTTGCCGCAGCCGAAGGTGAGAAAAGCGTCCTGATATCACATCGTTAACCGGGGCTTCACTTTCGTAGAGATCGCAAGGCCGAGACGGCTCTCAATCGAAAGCGATCCGACAAGCTTTGAGGGCTATGCCGACTAAGGCGCCCGACAAAGAAAACGACAGTTTTTCCAACCGTGTCGAATCCGATTTTGCTAACCTTCGCTCAACAAGCGTAGCGGCAGGTGCAAAGCGTGTTTACGAAGAGAACGGATTTTGAACACGATCAACACGCAACGACACAACCGTGGCAGACACTTTGCAACCGTGTTACGTCATTGAAGCAGCGCTTCTTACGAGTCCTCAGCCGTTGACGCTCGAGGATCTTTCGCGCCTGTTTGCCGGTCGGCTAACGCAGACGGAGCTGCTTGAAGCCATGAACGAACTTTCCGAACACTGGAAAGAGCGCGGCTTGCGACTGGTCGAAACTGCAAGCGGTTGGGGGTTTGTCACATCGACGGCCGTGGGTGAATACCTGCTTCGCATGAGCGATCAGAAAATGCCCAAGTATTCGCGTGCCGTGATGGAGACGCTTGCCATCATTGCGTACCGTCAGCCGGCAACGCGCGGCGATATTGAAGACATTCGCGGCGTGGCGGTCAATCCCAATGTGGTGCGACAGCTGCAGGAAAGAGG
>OGNM01001410.1_pt1 | contig 10509 bp, 8 predicted proteins | sample 1573441 | NCBI WGS metagenome assembly OGNM01 (sample SAMEA2581915, study PRJEB24529) | metagenome | biome: Human gut stool | place: China | collected 2011
TCGACCCCTCGGACGAAGCCCGCAAACAGCGCCAGCGCCTGACCGAAGAAGAACAGAACGAGATGCACCGCTACGAAGAATATTTGCTCTGGAAACGCAAAAAATAAGCCGCCCAGCGAGACCGTAAGGTCGCTGGGCGGCTTGTCTTATATACAAGTTTCAGGAATTACTTAAAATCTCTTGGATTGTCCGTGCATCTTTCAAATCTTTTGCGTGATTATTTTCTCCGGCATGACCGTAGGCATCCAAATCTGCTTCGTTTGTAAAGCACAATACAGAAGTATATCCCTTTCTTTCTTCCGATTCATCACCGAAAATCAATGTGGTTTCTTCATTCGATGTTTGTATATCTACCAGCGTACAATTAAACATACCAAAAATAGATGGACATTTAAATTCTTGCCCCATAACGTTAAATTTCAAGTCTCCGGTATATTGAAAGTACATCGGTTTTCCAACGGATTTCTTTATTTGTGTAGTACTTTCTGCATTCCATTCTGAAGTTATAGATGTTAATTTATGGTCTTCTCGTATAGGTTTTTTCAAAATAATTGTTTGGTATAACTTTTCAATATTATATATGGTTTCCAATTCGGGGGCATTCTTTATTGGACTAAATGCCAATCCTAATGCAGTTTCCACTTGCAATACCTTTTTCCAAAAATCCAAAGTATGTTTATCAAATTTGTCTTTTGGCTCATCCGGTATTACGTTAGAGGGTATCCTTTCGCCCATTAAATATCCATTGCCATCTATAAATGCATTGAAAATTTCCACAACTTCCACAATCTCACGAACAGATTTAGCGTAGCTTAAATTATATGTTAATTGTACATGGCTACTCTCCTTCTCCTCATCCAACGAGATTTTCAGTTTTAATGGTTTTTCATTTTCACTTTCAAAGTGTATTTCCGTCAAACTAGCATACGGTTGCTGCTTCAGTTTCAACGTGTAAGCGTATTTATCAGATGCAATCTTAATATCATGTGGTTCCGGAAAAGGTTCTGGAACTAGAAAAAATTTCATATTTTTTTTCTTGATTGGATTATATATGTTCTTATAGAAGTTTTCTACTGGCATTTCCTGACCATTGACTATAACATACCCCTCTTTATCCAATTTAACATTTAGTTTCATCTGAGCATTATAAATAAACTGATAAAACTCATCCCCGTTAAGATTTTCAACCTGTTTTTTTATTGACTTAGGGATTTCGATGCTGAATCCCCCCATTGTCACTGGCTTTCCATCAGCACTCAATATTACGCTTCCGTCTTTGCCCGGAATATATTTCGTTCCTTTCGGAACGGTCGAATTCAAATATTCTATTACTCCCTTTGGCACCTTCTTCTCAGCTTTAGGTTCTGTTTTGAAAACCTTATTAAAATTTGGAATCATTAAAAGTCCTCCCGTTTTTGAGACCACACAATTACTTTCGACAAAATTTCAGATTTATCTTCAATTCCCCATAAGTCAATTGCTCGACTTAATTCTCGGTACTCGTCTATTGTTTGAATCACAATATGTTTTATATCCGAATATTCAAAGACAAGTGAAACTTCTCTTCTAAAATTCATTGATTCACTGGCCAGTTGCATAAAATTTGCATTGTTTATATCTGGATTCAATATTACCTGAGCAAGTTCAAGTGGCTCAACATCTGGAATATACCGCCATTCGCACTCATCCATAAAGCATTTTTTTGACATTTTTCCACTTTTTCTGTTTCTTATTTTCCCTTGATATGGTTTATAGTACATCAGTTCATGTAAAAGATAGTTTTTTAACATCTCATGAGTTTTCGATTCTGATTTTTCCTCGTTCAACACACTTTCAAAAACTGTGCTGATATCCTTTCGGAGATCAGATGTCTCGTTCAGGTAATGTATTGGTTGGATATTGTGATCCATCCCCCATTTTTTACGAAATGCAATCCCGTAGTCACCATACCAATCCATATGCAGATTAAGTTTCTGTAGGTTAATGTCGCAAAAACATTTCATTGGATAAGCTAAAGATTTCACTCCCTTAATTTTCAAATAACCTATATCTTCTTCGCAATATCTCGGCGATACCATTTTATACTGCAAACAGTTCAAAAGATATTCCAATTTAGGCATAAATGTAAACAATATATCTGGATGAACCTTAGATGGAATATGTTTTGTAATTTTGTTTCTTTGCTCATTCGGGTTAATTTTGCCTAAGTTAAGCGTATCCTTCATTATAGTTATCCTTTGCTGCCACTTTCCTAGTATCTATCACTTTATATCATTGATTCGATATACTTCCACTATCCATCTAGTGCTCGAAAGCTATGGTACTGCTCGTCAATCTCCTTTATGTTGTAGTCCAGCAGACCAGGAACACCCATTTCGCCGCCGCATTCGTTGCAGAAAGCAGCCGTGATCTCAAAAGTATACTCCTTTTTCCGGATGGTCTGGTTGATTTTGATTTTCTTCAGGGTGTAGCTCGTTTCTCTGCGGCATTCTGTGCAGAAGTCTCTCTGGTTTTCCACGGCGGCACGCTCCCTTCCGGTTTTACATTCTTTTTTATTATTGTATCCCTACCTTTGTTCTTCGTCAACAATAAAGCCGCTGACAGTCTGCCGCTCGCAGAAACCATCAGTGGGTTTCATGAGTCTTCAAATCCCCTAGACAAAAAAACGGCACCCGCTTTTCAGCGAGTGCCGTTTTTGTTACCCTATAGTGCGCTTGATTTTTTGGCGTAAGTGGCGTAAGTTTGGCGTAAATCCGTTTTCGCACGCTCCAAAAATCAAGGATTCATGCGGTTTTTAGGCTGTTATTAGTACATGCCGCCCATGCCGCCCATGTCGCCGCCGGCAGCTGCGGGAGCAGCCGGGGGTTCGGGCAGATCAGCGACCAGGCTCTCGGTGGTCAGCACCATCTCGGCGACGGATGCTGCGTTCTCCAGAGCGGAGCGGGTGACCTTGGTCGGGTCGACGATGCCAGCAGCGATCATGTCGTCCACGAAGACCTCGTTCTGTGCATCGAAGCCATAGTTGGGCTTGTTGGCAGAGACGATCTTGTCGATGATGACGCTGCCTTCCAGGCCGGCGTTCTTTGCGATCTGGCGCAGAGGTGCTTCCAGAGCCTTCAGGACGATCTTTGCGCCGGTGCGTTCGTCGCCTTCCAGCGTCTCGCACAGCGCACGGACAGCGGGGATGGCATTGATGGGAGCGGTGCCGCCGCCAGCAACGACGCCTTCCTGAACGGCTGCCTTAGTAGCGTTCAGAGCGTCCTCGATGCGGAGCTTCTTGTCCTTCATCTCGACCTCGGTCGCAGCGCCGACCTTGATGACGGCCACGCCGCCGGCCAGCTTTGCCAGACGCTCCTGCAGCTTCTCGCGGTCAAAGTCGCTGGTCGCAGCCTCGATCTGGTTGCGGATCTGTGCGATACGGGCTGCGATGGCGTCCTTATCGCCTGCACCGCCAACGATGGTGGTGTTCTCCTTGGTGACCTTGACCTGGCGGGCATGGCCCAGCATCTGGACGGTTGCATCCTTCAGCTCATAGCCCAGATCAGCGGACACGACGGTGCCGCCGGTCAGGGTCGCGATATCCTGCAGCATCTCCTTGCGGCGGTCGCCGAAGCCGGGGGCCTTGACGGCGCAGACGTTCAGGGTGCCGCGCAGGCGGTTGACGATCAGGGTGGACAGAGCCTCGCCCTCGATGTCCTCAGCCACGATCAGCAGCTTCATGCCGTTCTGCATGACCTGCTCCAGCAGGGGAACCAGATCCTGAATGACGCTGATCTTCTTATCGGTGATGAGGATGGCGGCGTTGTCCAGGTCGGCGACCATCTTGTCGGTATCGGTGACCATATACGGGGTCAGATAGCCGCGGTCGAACTGCATACCTTCGACGATCTCGTTGTAGGTCTCAGCGGTGGTCTTGTTTTCCTCGATGGTGATGACACCGTCGGAGGTGACCTTCTCCATAGCCTCGGCGATCAGACGGCCGATCTCGGGGTCGCCGGCAGAGATGGTGCCGACGCGGGCGATATCGTTGCTGTCCTTCACCTTCTGGCTGTGAGCCTTGATGGTCTCAACAGCCTTGGCAACAGCCTTGCTCATGCCGCGGCGGATATCCATGGGGTTTGCACCGGCGGTGACATTCTTCATGCCCTCGGTGACCATGGCCTGTGCCAGAACGGTTGCGGTGGTGGTGCCGTCGCCTGCTGCGTCGTTGGTCTTGGTTGCGACCTCACGCACCAGCTGTGCGCCCATGTTCTCGAACTCGTCCTTCAGCTCGATCTCCTTGGCGATGGTCACGCCGTCGTTGGTGATGACGGGGGCACCGAACTTCTTGCTCAGCACCACGTTGCGGCCCTTGGGGCCCAGGGTGATCTTTACCGTATTTGCCAGCGTGTCAATGCCAGCGCACAGTGCCTTGCGGGCGTCCTCGCCCTGCTTGATCTGTTTAGCCATAATCCAATCGCTCCTTCAAAGCTCAATTTCTTACAGTAGAGGGGGAAACTCAGTCTTCCACAACGGCCAGGATATCGCCCTGACGGACGATGGTGCACTCCTCGCCATCCACCTTCACTTCGGTGCCGGAATACTTGCTGGTGAGGACCTTGTCGCCGACCTTCACGGTCATCTTGACTTCCTTGCCGTCCACGACGCCGCCGGGGCCAACTGCGATGACCTCGCACACCTGGGGCTTTTCTTTTGCGCTGCCGGTCAGGATGAGGCCGCCCTTGGTGGTCTCCTCGACCTCAACAGTCTTGATAACAACACGGTCTGCAAGAGGAATGATCTTCATAGTTCTTGCCCTCCTATTATAAAAATAAAATGAAAACATCGTTGTGCCCGGAGGCTCTGGTTTATCACCTTCCGGTTGTTTAGCACTCCGTTTCTCTGAGTGCTAAGTGTATTGTACTCATCTTGCCCGCAAAAATCAAGAGGTTTCGGAACTTTTTTTGTTAAATATTTATGACGATTTCAAAATCCATCCGCACCACGTAAAAATCCCTGTGCGGAAGTCCATTCCGCACAGGGATCTTTGCGTTCATTCTGTCACATCGGCCGGTGTGCTGCGCGCTGCACAGAACCGCTCATAGGCAGGCTTCGGCAGCAGGATGCGGCCTGCCAGCGGCTGAAGCACTGCCGTCACTTCGCCGCAGGGGGCGCACTCGCCGTCCGCCGTGGCCACGATGGGCCCGCGCCCGTCTGCCGGGCGGAGCGACACACGCTTTGCGCGGCGGTAGATGAAATACGGTTTTGCCGCCTCGGTCAGCTGGCCGTTCACGAAGTGGCGTCCATTTTTGTACATGCTCAGCAGCTTGGCAATGGTCAGCCGCCCGACCTTGCGGACGATGAAGACATCCAGCCAGCCGTCGTCTGGCACCGCCTCCGGCCCGGCCAGGAAACCGCCGCCATACGCCTTGCCGTTGCAGATGGCGCACATCAGGCAGTCCACGGTCAGGGTTTCCTCGTCGATGGTGAAGGTCAGCGTCCGGCCGATGCGGCCGCACAGCTGCTCCACGATGGAGAGCAGATATGCCGCCTCTCCGCCGCACAGCGGGAAGCGCCGGAACTTCGGGATACCATAGGCCACCTGAGCGTCCAGGCCCGCCGCGCAGATGGTGGCGGACAGACCCAGGTTCGTCTGGAGCAGGTCGATGGTCACTTCCCCGCCTGCCAGCTGCGCGTCCAGGTCTGCAAACTCTTCCTTTGTGCCGTAGGTGCGCAGAAAATCGTTGCCGCTGCCGTAGGGCAGGCATCCGACCGCCGCACCGGGGATGCCCTGCACCCCGGTCATCGCCTCCATAAAGGTGCCGTCGCCTCCGGCGGTATAGATGCGGAGAGGCACACCCTCCGCTGCGGCCTGCTGTGCCGCTGCGCGGGCCAGTTTCCGCGCGTGCCCAGCGTATTCGGTGACGTGGATCGTGACCTCTTCCGGGGCAAGGCCCGCCCGCCGGGCAGCAGCTTCGATCTGCGGAATGAGCTGGGCCGTACAGTCCTGTTTGCCCGCAGCGGGATTCAGTAAAAATAAGGTGCGCATGGCGTCCTCCTATCATTTCGATTACCTCTATGATAACAGAAATCGCAGGAGTTTCAAGGGGTCTTTCGGCAGAGCAGCGGGTCGTCAGCCGGTGGTCTGCCCCATGGCTGCTGTTTCCGTTTGGAGCAGCGTCACCTGCCCATCGGCTGTGCAGTCGGCCGTCCAGTGCTGGCCGGTGTGGGCGGCACCGGCGGCGATCTGGTCGGCCAGGGCCTGTTCGACGGCGCGGTCCACCTGCCGCCGCAGTTCGCGTGCCCCATAGGGCGAACGCGCCCGCGCCGCCAGCGCCGGGCCTACGCGGGACGTATGGCTCAGCTGATACCCGCTGTGGGCCGCCCGCTCTTCCAGCTGGCCCAGCAGCTTTTCGGCGATGGCACACAGGCTGTCCTCGGCCAGCGGGCGGAAGACGATCAGCTCATCCAGCCGCCCGACCAGCTCCGGCCGGAACCACTTTTTCGCCTCTTCAATGGCCTGTGCCGACTGCTTTTCGAACACGGCCTCGCTGCCCGCCGCAAAGCCCAGCGGCGCGTTCTGCCCCGCCAGAAAGCGCGCGCCCAGATTGGACGTCAGCAGCACGATGGTGTTGCGGAAATCCGCCTTGCGGCCCATGGCATCGGTGAGCTGGCCATCCTCCAGAATTTGCAGCAGGATGTTCTGGATGTCCGGGTGTGCCTTTTCGATCTCGTCAAACAGCACGACGCTGTAAGGACGGCGGCGGACGGCCTCGGTCAGCTGCCCGCCCTCATCGTGGCCAAGATAGCCCGGCGGCGCACCCAGCAGCCGGGCCGTGGTGTGCTGCTCCTGATATTCCGACATATCGAACTTGAGCAGGGCTTTTTCACTGCCGAACCAGCTGCGGGCCAGCGCTTTGGCAAGGGCCGTCTTCCCCACACCGGTCGGCCCCAGAAAGAGCAGCGCCCCGATGGGCCGCCCCGGCTCCCCCAGCCCGGTGCGACTGCGCCGGATGGCACCGGCCACCGCCGCCACCGCTTTCTGCTGGCCGACGATCTCCGCGTTGAGGCGCTCTTCCAGCCGGTCGAGCCGCTCCCGCTCTTTCTCCCCCACCCGCTCGGCGGGGACGCCGCTGGCCTGCGCCACCACGCGGGCGATCTCCTCCCGCGTCAGTTCCGGGTCCCGGATGCCCTCCCGCTCGGCGCGGATGCGGGCGGCGGCACAGGCCTCGTCCACCAGATCGATGGCCTTATCGGGCAGGCACCGCCCCGGCAGATACCGCACCGAAAGCTCCACGGCCTCCTGCAGGGTCTCCAGTGGCAGACGCACATTGTGGTAGCGCTCGTAGCGGGGGGCCAGCCCTTCGAGGATGGCCACTGCCTGCTCCGGCGCAGGCTCCTCGATCTGCACCCGGCCAAAGCGGCGTTCCAGCGCGGCATCCTTCTGGATGTGGGTGCGGAACTCCTGATTCGTGGTCGCACCGATGAGCTGCAGCTCCCCGCGGGCCAGCACCGGTTTGAGGATGCTGGCCGCGTCAATGGCACCTTCCGCCGCACCGGCCCCGACAATGGTGTGGAACTCGTCCACGAACAGGATGGCCGTGCCGTCCCGCACCAGTTCTTCCAGCAGGTTCTTAAACCGCTCTTCAAAGTCGCCGCGGTATTTCGTGCCCGCCACAAGGCTGGCCATATCCAGCGCCAGCAGGCGGCGGCCCTGCAGCATCCGGGGCACCTCGCGGGCTGCAATGCGCTGGGCCAGCCCTTCGGCCAGTGCCGTCTTGCCCACGCCCGGCTCCCCCACCAGACAGGGGTTGTTCTTCTGGCGGCGGCACAGGATCTCCACCATGCGGTCAAGCTCGGCTTCCCGGCAGAACACCGGGTCCAGCTCCCCTTCGGCGGCGCGGCGGGTCAGATCGCGGCAGTATTTATCGCTGGCGCGGCTGCCCCGGGGGATGCTGGCCGACACCCGGGGCTGGGCGGGCAGCACAAACTGTCCGCTCAGCTGGCGGCACTCCCGCACCGCCTCGGTGAGCGAAAGCCCCATCTCCGCCAGCAGCAGCCCGGCGGCGCAGCCGTCATCTTCCAGCATGGCACAGAGCAGATGCTCCGGCTCTGCCCGGCTGACGTGGGCGTTCTGCGCCCCGATGAGGGCGTAATCCATGGTGCGGCGCAGGTCCGGTGCCATGGACTGCCGGTCCAGCCGCTGTGCCGGGGCGCTGCGCCGCTGCGCCAGCTGACGGCGCACCTCCGGCTCGGTAATGTTTTTCCGGGTGAGGAACTGCGCCGCAGCGCCCTGCTGCTGCAGCATTGCCAGCAAAAGATGGCTGGTATCCGCCTGCTCACAGCCCAAATCCCCCGCCAGCTGCACCGCCTGCTGCAACAGCCGCGCCGCCGGGCGCGAAAAGCCCCGGTAACCGCCCATGCCCAGATTTTCCCAAATGCCCATGTGTCTGCTCCTTGCTGCATATAAAATCGTCTGCACTGGAAGTATAGCCCCAAAGGCGCAGAAAAAATCAGTTGTTTGTGTCGGGCAGCAGAAAAGTAAAAAACGATCCGCAGCGGTTGCCGGTGCGCGGGGGCGTCCAGCTGCTGCGGATCGTTTTTTGAGATTTTATCTTGCGGGGAACGTTTTCAGAACGAACCGCCTCCGCCGCCGTGGGTGGAGCCGCTGGAGGAGGTGTGAGTGGAGCTGCCGCCGGAGTCGCTGGAGCTGGACTCCTTTGGCCGCTCGGTGCGGTGCACCTCACGGTACAGATACAGATCCCGCTGGTTGGTCAGCTTCATGCTGCCCTGCCGTATATAGTCGGTTGCGTCCCGCTGCGGTGCCACGCTCTTGAGCCGGCTCTTCATCACGCCGGTCACGATCAGTGCCGTGATCAGGCCAATGACCAGCGCCACGCCCAGATACACGATCGAGAACGGCTCCTTGGGCATGTTGTCCACATCGTAGGGGTGGCCTTCGCGGGCGGCGGTAACATACGCGTCCGTCCACTGGATAAAGGTGTGGAAGGCGGCGGCGTAATCGCCGTCTGCCATATCGGGGGTCATCTGCTCGCCAAGGTACTGGATGCCGGCATCCGTAAAGGCGGTAATGCCGTAGCCGCAGGTGGAGATATGCCATTTGCGGTCGCCTATGCTCACCAGCAGCAGCACGCCGTCCCGGTTTTCACCGTAGCCGAACTGGCAGTAATCATACAGGTCATCGGCATATTCCTCCATGCTGGTGCAGCCCTCGCTTTCCAGCGAGTCGATGGTAGCAATGATCACATCAAAGCTCTGGCGGACGCTCAGTTCCTCCAGCGAAGCTTCCAGCTCGCCGTCCTCGTCCTCGGTCAGAACTTCTGCGCTGTCGTTCATGCGGTAATACAGGTCGGCAAAGCCGTCTGCGGCAAAGGCCGGTACAGCCAGCGCCAGCAAAAGCACCAGTGCGGCCAACGCAGCACAGAGGGAGCGCAGAGGGGTAACAGTCTTTTTCATCTTCCGTCCCTCCCTTAAAGAATCCCGGCCAGCCACAGCAGCCACATCACCGCATAGGATGCAGCACCGACGGCTGCCGTAAGTCCCAGCGTCCACTTGCGGGCGGCGGTCTTATCCACCGGCAGGTTGCCCACAAACTTGCCGGTCTGGCCGTTCATGGCAAAAATGTAGTTGTTACCCTGCCAGCTGGTGCTCAGCACCCACACCGGGAACAGGGCATACTTTGCCTTGCCGCCGTGCAGCTGGATGCTGCTGTTCTCCATTTTCACGGAGTCGTAGCCGGTAACGGTCTGGGTGAAGGCGTCCTCGGTGGACTGACGGACGCGCTCATTGGCGCGCTGGATGCTCTTTTGGGCGTCCACATCGTACTTATCGGCCACATAGCCTGCCAGATATGCAGTCTTGAAGGGCACGGCATCGCTCATGGTAAAGGGCTCGATGGATTCCATCAGGTCGTCCTCCATCTTGGAGGAGCCGTCCACCGGAACTGCATCAAAGCCCAGCACGCCGTCCCGGCGCACGGAGTAGTAGCTGGTCTCGGTATAATCGTAGTCGTCATCCGACCAAAAGCGGGTGCGGGTGGCGGTAAAGCGCAGCTGGGCGTCGGCATCGCTGTCGTACAGCCAGAAGGGCACATACACGCCCTTGATCTCGTCGATGTGGTTCTGGCTGCGGAACACCTTGGGCAGCAGGGTCTTGCCTTTGAGGTGCTCCTGCAATTTTGCCTTGGCAGCCTTTTTATCCAACTTGAAGGGGATGATGAGGTCGGGGCGCAGGTCTCCGGCAAACTGTCCGGTCAGAACGATGGGGTTGCCGCAGAAGGGGCAGGCCGAGGCGGCCATGGTGTCGTCGCCCACGATCTCGCCGCCGCAGCTCTTGCAGACATAAGTATGCAGACCGGCGGTCTCGCCCTCTGCCCAGCTGCCGCCGGGGGTGGCCCAGTTCATCTCGCTGGGCTTTTCGTCCTTCAGCTCCTCGTCATAGCCCTTGAGGGTATCCACGTCGAACTCGGTGTCACAGTAGGGGCATTTCATCTTCTGGGTGGTGCTGTCA
>OGNM01001413.1_pt1 | contig 10491 bp, 5 predicted proteins | sample 1573441 | NCBI WGS metagenome assembly OGNM01 (sample SAMEA2581915, study PRJEB24529) | metagenome | biome: Human gut stool | place: China | collected 2011
TCCACATCCTACCATTGATAATGCAAGTGTTGCAGCTGCTGCTACAGCTAAAATTCTTCTTTTTCTCATATTACGTTCCCTCCTGTTCTTTGAACATCAGCCCATTTGTAATTGCCTTCAGCAAGGGCTGATGCTGCATGTTAAGTTTTCTGAAACTTAACACATCCTTTGGCTTTGTGTGTTTTATTTTTTCGTCTTGCCTCATTGACTGTATTCATTATAATTTGACAGGGGTTTTGAAAGAATAGAATATTTTTGGATTAATTAGCAAAATTTTGCGATTTATTGAAATTTGTATAGATATTTTTAACAATAGCGGTTGTTTAATAGTTATATATTAGGATATTTTTGACTTAATAGTGATGGTTTAGCTTGCTTTACTGGGCAATTTTCACCTGTCACCGGCAAGTTTGGAGGGCGGGATGGTCTGTGATGACATATTCTATATGGTGGCTTAGCGGCGTTTTAGTGGCACTTCCTATAACAGCTTGTTTTTATCTTTTGGTTGTTTTCCATCTGTTTTGCGCATAGTCATAAAAGCAAGCTGCCTTCCTCACATAGCACATGCCTCTCGCATCACTGCACATTTATGGCGATGAGCAATTCATGCTAAAACATGGTCATGTACAGTAATCCACGCAAACAAAAAAGAGCGTGGGTTCGGCTCACCCACGCTCTTTTTCAGGCTTACATATTCACATTCAAGTAATTTCCACAATAAGGACATTTGCTGGAATATCCAGTCGCTGCACGGAAACTCGAACCACAATTCGGGCATCTGACCGCCACAAGTCTCAGCTTATCCGGTGCCACCGGCTTGTCGTCCATGAGCTCTTCCTCACCAGGAAGCCTCTCATCCCTTACTGAATCCGGATCATAGCCGTATTTGCCGTTATACTCAAATATATCTATCGTCAGACCTATCGGGTACATGCCGGCACCCCTTGTGAATCCCGTTGGTATTATAGCCTCCCGCTCAACATGGTAGCTGTCAAAATAATGCACGATTGTGTCCATCATATATGTATTGTTCACCCTGACAGAAGTATTCTCCGTGTATCCATATATCTTTGCAGGATACCTCACGCCCTTTTTCACTATCATCTTCTTGTTGTGAACCAATATCGCCACCACTATGTCCATTCCCCCACCGATCAGTAAGAAACTTCCCGGAAGGCTCAGCATAGCCAGGGGGAATTTGCCAGGCTCCGCCACAATTGCAAATATAATTCCCACGAAAACACCGACAGCAAGGAATATACTGCCAACCAAAACCACTATCTTATGAGCTGCATTCATCTTATTTCTCCTTTTCCCCAATATCTGCAAAAACCACCGATTCTCTGCTCATACAATGTCTACATCACCATCTGCCAGATTATGTACAATACAAGCAAGTGTCCCGGATAAAATGCATAACAGAAGTATTTAAACCACTTCTTATGGTATCCCAATTTTCCATTGTATAGCCATATCACCGGCAATGCGATTAGCGCAAACGCCTGCTGCGGGAATTCAAAGCTATGTCCCGCTATACTAAACGTATAACAATATCCACTAAGCAGCTGTGCATTGATATAATACATACACACGAGCTGTGCTATCAATTTCCATGGTTCCTTGCCCCGGAACAGATAGAACATTATAACCATGACAACTCCCGCTCCATAGAAATCAACCATGGTGATCGTTCCTATCACATATCCCACAAGTGTCACAACAACCGCAACCGGGATCCACAGCCATACCTTGCCCGTTTTCCTTACCTTGTCTATCAATGCTATCAGCAGTAATCCTATGAGAAATGTCCAAAGTACATTCTGATGAAACAGATACAGGACACTGTCTCCGGACACAAGATCAAATGGAACTTCAGATATCACCGCAAATATCAGCATTCTGCACAGATATCTGCGGAAATTACTGGTATGGTAAAATCCCTCAACTATCATGAACGCAAATATCGGAAATGCTATTCTTCCTATGCACGTAAGTATATCCACATACGGAAACAACGTTGCCCACATGTGATCACTGAGCATGCATGCCATCGCAATGATATGCAGCATACAGGAGCTGAATACTCCTGCCTTTATATTCCAGGACTGTTTCCCCGGATCAATCATTTTACCATTCTGTATATCCGTCATATTGATTCCTCCTCTTTATATGACTTCGTCATATTGGTTCATCCTCATAATGTATCGCCCCTCTCGCTCTTGCGAGCGGGGCACGTCGTCGGAACCATTCCGATAATATGACTTCGTCATATTGGTTCCTCCTCTAATATGTGCCGCCAACTCCTGCGCCCTTGTTGAATCCGAAGATGGCACAGCATATCAGGTCTATGATGAACAACGCCGACAATGTGATACATATAATATTCTGAATTTTTTTGCTCTTGGAATTCAGAAATTCACTGAGCTTCGGTGCCGCTATATACACTCCAAACAGACTTCCCATGCCAAACGCAAGGAGTCCCACCAGACATATTCTTCCATTTACATTAAGAAACTCGTTCTTGTAGTCCCAATACTGTGAGTTAAAGAAGAAATCCAGTGCCCAGCTCGCTATAAATTCTATGATTCCACATACCACCATCGCCATAGCAAACAGCTTTGCTTTATCTGCCTTGAAGCGGTCAAGCAGGAATATAATAGCAACGCCGCCGACTCCGTACACAGGCAGCCATGGTCCATACATGGTTCCACGGTTTACAAGAACATGATCCATAACTATATAGAGTACGACCTCCCACAGCCATCCTATAAAACAGAACACAAAGAAGAAGAAAATGAAGTCCCTGAGACTGTATTCACTCTTCACCTTCATTCCCTCAGGCACCTCGACCGCGACATCCTGGAGAATATAGACCGGCTTGGTCCATACCTCAGCAGCTCCCGCGTCTCCTGCCGACTGATAAGCAGCCTCGATAACCTTTTTGTTATATGGTGCAGCATTGAATGCTTCCTCGACAAAATTTTCCACACCTATATTCTGTCTGAACCAGAAGTACATCTCCACATCAAGCTCCATCTGGAACGGTAATGCTACCAGAAGTCCTGCAACCGGTATAGCCTTGATCATCCACACGTGGATGCATGACAGATCCGTCAGGAACATTTTCCACTTATAGCCTCTCGTCATCTCCCTTGACATGTTCTTCGCATCTCTCCACTTGAGTCTTGGATTCTCCGCCAGGAGATATGGAACCATCCTATACTGATAATACTTGTACACACCACCGATTATCGTGAGCCACCAGAGTGTCATAACAACATTGTAACAGAACATGACCCACATAAGTCTGAGTAAATAATGTCTGTGGAAAGGTGCAAACATTCGGTTGATGGACACCTTGTCACTGTATCTGCACTCCATGGCATAACGGCATTTGCCCACTATCGCCGCACTCTGTATAAAGAAATGGACAACAGCCATGATAAGAGCAGATATCAGGAGCATCACTATGACCTCGCCGGGATTTCTCTTCACGTATGCCGTATTGGCGCCTAAAAGCTTGATGATCCAAGTCTGTTTCACCGTCACCGAATCTATCATCCGGGCAACTGTCTCTGCTTTTTTCTCCGACATATGCTCAACCATCGGCATATTCTTCACATATTCCTTGAGTATGGTCACATTGTCCGCCTCATGCTCTGTCTCCTGCCCGAGCACCTGATCTATACCCTTCACGAACTTTGTCTGTGAAGAATCATCTACCCCAAGATAAGAGAAGACAAAACACACAGCGACCATAGCCATCCAAGCCATAAGTCCACGTTTAAATACCGTGTTCCACGCTCCCTTTCTAAGCTGTTTCCTGTTCCAAGTCATTATAATACATTCTCCCTTATAGAATTTTAAATGTTATCATCTTACGTCTATATCACACATTTTTAATGTCACATCACACAGGCAAACTGCGAAACTCATAACCTGAATTATAACTTGATGGTTTCGCAGCGCCCCCCTAGATGAAGTCGAAGGTCGCCTGTTCATAGGAAAGTTCCTGATATTCAAGCTCCTCCTGATCCGTCTTGCTGGTGTAGTCCACCACTACCGTTTGCTGCTTTCCGCCCACCATCTGCTGTCCCAGGATATAGTTCACGTCAAAGCGTCCTGTGATGGCCGGTGTCGCGCCACGGGCAGGTACGATGAGCTGCACATTGTTGGCTGCCAGCATGGCAAATATAGGCTCCCATATGTATATATCCTTCGCCGCACCAAACGGGTTGTCAATAAATATTGTTTTAGACTGTACCGACTCCTCCGGTGCCAGGCTGTACATTCCGGCAATGTAGTTGATGACAGCAACCAGGAACTGGATGTAGATACCCTGCGACTGTCCTGTACTTCCAACAGCCTCCTCATATCTGAGGTAACGGCTCTGTTCCTTTATCCTCTCTCTCTTGTAGAGGTTAAGTCTGATCGCATTCATATCTGTGACCATGACACCGAACAGCTTCTTGAGTCCCAGACAGTCACGGATGTACTTGATCCTCTTTCGTTCATCCTCGTAGGCATCCGCACCCTTCACTATGTCATCTATATAGTCAGACATCCTTTGCTTCACAAATTCATCCTTCACATAAGGTATAGTTAGATCGACCATCTTGATCACATCATCGCCCACCGTGATACGTGACAGCTTTGGAAGCTTCTCAAGCTCAGTCTTCACATCCATACATCTCTGTACACACTGGTTCTCGAAGTTCTCCTTAATGGCAACCATATCCTCGATGCCCTTCTCAACACGCTCCTTCTCCAGCTTGATGAACTCAATGATCTGAAGAAGATTTGCCAGAAGCTCCTTTGCCTGACTGTAGGTATCCGGAACCTGCACATCCTGCCTGATCGTATTGGCCATCTCGAATACTCCCATCTCCACTAGTGTATCCGCCGTCTGTCCCTTGAATCTCATGATCTCATTCTTTGCGCGGTCAAGGGCTTTCATGCTCCTGTCGTACTTCATGAGGCTTGTCTCAAATAACTGTCTGAGGGTATCCATGTCCTCATCAAGCACATTTCCACCTGAGACATCTATATCGTTGGTATCGATGATCCTCTTTACGTCCTTATACAGATCCACCATGAAACCATACTGCTTATAGTAATCGCTGTACGCCTTCTCAGCTTCTTTGAATATGCGGTTCATATCCGCAAGCACCGCATCTCCATTGGCTATGGCTGTATCTGCATCGGCTGCAGATATCTCCTCACGCACATAGCTGCCATCACCGTATGTTCTATTGATGTTCTCTATCGCATACTCTATGCTTCCCTCAAGCTTGCTATACGCCTTCTGGTCAGCCTTCTGCTGCTGCATCAGCGACGCCTCTATCAGTGTGAGCCTTGCCAGCTCATCGTCCATCTCCCTGAGATGGTCCTCTGACGTCGGATAGAGCTCTCCTGCCCCGGCAAATACCGCCATGTCAAAGCCTCTCTTCTCTATGGTCTTCTGTATTCTGTCCATTGACTTCTTCAGCGCATCCATGAGTTTCCTCTTGTCCTCAAGATCCGGCGCATGCTCCTTTGAAACCGCTAGCATAGCCATAAATTCCTGTTCAAGCCGTTCATCTGAAATGTCCAAAGTCTCCTGCCATGCCGCAGCAGCCACGCCTGCACCATCTGTATTTTCAGCAACTCCCGCATTCTCAGACTTCGGCAGATACGGTTCGAAATACTCCGTCCACTTGTACTGGATATCCTCTATATTCCTTGTAAGCCCCGCAAGCTTTGACTCAGTCTCTCCAACCGTCGTCGACCACTTCAGCACATCGCTCTGAAGTCCTGACAGCTTTGCCACAAGGTCAGACTTCCTCTGCTTATACTCGGCAAGTCTCTGCTCCTCCGGTCTTGCAAGATCCGACAGCTGCTCTATCATGACAAATGTCTGTCTTCTGTCAGATTCCTTCTGCTGACTCTGCTGCAGGTCTCCATATCTCTCGGTGTTATTCTTAAGCTCCGTCTCTGTAACCTTGATCGATGTCTTAAGCTCCTCAAGCTCATCATTCTTAACGAGCAGTGACTGGTTCAGCTCTCTCTCCCTGTCCTCGGCACCTGTATATCTCGCATCCACAAGCCTTGTGACAAATGCAAGATCCTCCTGATAAGTCGCAAGCTTCTCATTTATCAGACTGATCTCCTCCGTGAGACCTGATATCTTATCAGCATTTGCCTTTCTGGCGTCCTCTATGGAGTCCTTAGACATGAAATATTTCCTGTCTCTTCCTATGATAAGCATGTTCTCGGCGGGAACTATCGCTGAGTCTGAAAGCTTATCCATATCGTACACCATTACACATTCACTGCCGGTGTCTATCGAACCGAGATTTATATCGTCCTCCAGACTATCAAATCCCTTTGTCACAACACTGTACGGCAGGTATGGATTTGCCTGAAGCAGCTCCTCCTTTGTATCACCCGGGAGTGCCGACAGATAATCCGCACCATGCATGGCCATGAGCCCATGTCTGGTGGAGATGTAGTTTATCACAGTCTCAGCACCCTCCGACGGCGGAAATGGTCTGCCATCCTCATAGCATTTCGCAAGCTTTGTCAGTCTGTCGATCTCCTGCTGGCGCTTGATCGTCTCTGTTATGGTGCCCCTAATCCTGTCATTTATAACACCTGTTATATCCTGTGGATTCTCCACAGAGTATACTGCCATGATGCTGTCGAGCTGGCTTCCCGACTGCCTGTACGCCTCGGCGTCAAGCCTTGCATCCTCGCAGCTTCTCTCCAGCGCATCATACTCAGCCTGCACAGTCGTCAGTCTGTATCTGTCATCGTACAGCTTTGTCCTGCCATCTGCTATGGCTATCTCCAACTCTGTCATCTCAGCAAGTATCCTGTCAGACTCCTCCTGAGCCTTGTTCATCATATCCTTCACATCACCCACTACGAGCAGGTTGACCGATGTAGCCAGCTCACTTATGCGGGCACTTATCTCATCAATCTTGGCTGTGGCATCAGCGATATTGTTCTCCGCCACCGCCTGGGCGATCTCGCCCTCCCTCATGACCTTTCTGCAGTACTCCGCCTCCTCAAGTGCGTGATCATAGCTGGTCTGGGCCTCTTCCCTTGCCGCCATGAGCTCTGCAAGCTTCTTCTCATCACGGATGCGTCTGTTGTACGCATACACCGCCATCTTCTCACTGGATGATCCGATGTTGTTTCTTATATTGTCGACTATCAGTCTGCTCTCTTCGTACTGTCGCTTGTTCTCCCTGTATACAAGGTAGTCATTTACACTCTCCTTGTAGCCGATCTGGTTTTTCAGCTCCGCAAGCTTCTTCTCATTGTCCTCTATCTGCGTGACAGTGTCATCCATCTTGCGGTTCATGTCCTCAAGGCGCAGATAATCCCTGGTGACCCTGAGATTTGCCAGACGCTTGTTCTGCTGTTCCATCTGCTCCCCAGCGTCAGCCTTTGCCTTCGCCAGCTCCTCCATATGGGTGTCGCCCTCCTGTGTACACGCCCTTCCTGTGGCATACACATCGGCCAGGCCCTTACATATCCTGTCGTTGTCCTCGTAGAGACCTATGCATGAGTTCACCTTGCCCTCGAGCACATTTATCAATTCTATCTGGTGGTCATAGTTGGCTATGTCACGCTTTCTCTGTGCCAGAACGTTCAGCTTGTCCTTGATGTCGAGAAGAGTCTCTGCCATGGTGTCTTCCTCACCGTTTCGTCCTGTCTTTGTGGCAAATGCCTTCTCTATGATCTCCTCTATGAGCAGATCCTCCACTACCTTCCTTGTGGTCCTGTAATTTGTCTCAAAATACGTTCTTACGTGCCCCTCTGTCTTGTTGATTCCACGTATGATTTCCCAGTGGCTCTCGTGGAGACCATAGCCGCTTATAAATCTCTGGTACTCGCCCTTCTTGTCAAATACCCTGACCTCCAGACTCATATCCCTGTGTCCGAGATCCTTAAGATATGTCTTTAAACCGTTGAATGTGATCCTCTCATTACCCTCCGACAAAGGAAGGTTCACTATGTCATTCTTGTTATATTCCCTGTAGAAAATGCAGTAATTAAAATACTCTATGGATGCAGTGTCCTTCTGTACCTCCCCGGCATCCGCCGTATCCTTTGCCTTTCTGGCACAGAATCCGGTGGTCATGTATCTGTAGCCATCCTTTATATCCGCCTCGTCAAGCTTCCACTCGATCAGCGAATGGATGACTGTGTTGCCGCCACCCGCACGGAAAAGCTTCTCCACAGGCTGCTTCTCATCCAGAGTACAGTTCGGTATCAGGTTCTGAAGGAGCAGAAGCATGAGAATACTCTTTCCTCCTCCATTTGCCAGATCATACAGCGTGTTCTTGCCATACATTCTCATGGTGAAGTCATCGTACTGCTGTGTACCAAAGTTATATTTTACATTGTTGACCCTTATCCTATTGATACTAGGCATCCTCTTCTTCACCTCCAAGCAGCTGATACAGCCGTCCTCTGTATTCCTCAAAATAGTTCTCCGACAAAGCTTTCATCCTGTCTGTCGGATAGTACCTGTCCGCATTCTCCACAAATAACCGCTGGGCCGACATGAAGTTGAACACCAGCTTCACATAACCCGCCCGGGATGCCTTGGACGCCCTGGCGCTGTCGCCATCCTGATTGCCCGTCACCGCCGGGAGCTCATCCCACAGAAGCGCTATCGCCTTGAAGCTGTCCTGCTCCACCTCATCAGTTGACAGAACATCAAGCTTCTTCGTTATGTCCGCAAGATATTTGCTTGTCTCATCTATAATGTTCTCTGACTTCACATACTCCCTGAACTGATAGCTGGATGAATCCTTGTAAAAATAGAGAAGTGTCATATACATAATGAAGTAACACAGATAGAGCTCCTTGTTCAGACGAAGTCCCAGAAGCTTCTTCATGTCGTCATTCGTATAGCCAAATACCCTGTTGCCCTCTCCGGCTGTTATATACAAGCTGTCATTGTACTCGTACAGTGACAGGTTCATCTTCTTCATCATATTCATGACGATGTCGTACACCTCGGCATTGCCGTAGAATTCATCGTACAGCGGGCCGTTGTCGGGATGCTTCTTGCAGATCTCCTCACCTGATATTAACTTGGAATATATCTCTATCGCCTTGTCCAGATTCTTACTTTCCATCTTTTTCTCCTATTCTCCGTACAATCACTCTCAGCTGGTTTTGTTAAACTGAATTCCCGTAACGTACATGTCCTCGCCAATCTGTATCTCTTCGTCTGGATGGAATTCCAGTGTAAATGTCATGCCTCTGAACGCATCCAGTGTGAGTTCCGGTGCATACATCTCACGGGAGAGACCAGAACCGCCATGCCCCATATCACCATCGGTCTGATTCTGCAAAATAGCAATACCTTTGCCAGTTTTTATTCTCTCTATGTGATCTACCAGCATTCCCTCCAGCATAGTGTCCGGCTTTGCCAGTATCTCATCCACGCTGTATCTGTCCTTCTGAGCCAGGTGTGTGAGGAAGGAATAGTAATCTTTGTTGTCGTAGATTTCTTTTCCAAACTTAACTTCAAGTATTCCATTGAATTCCTTGAGACTCAGATGTCCCCATTTGTTCAGCTGGTCAAGGAGTTCGTGGAACAGCTTTGTGAAGTTGGCACTTATCTGTTCATCGAGCAGTTCATCTTCGTAACGGAAGTTCGGATCAAGCTGCTCCTTCTTTACCATTGTGGTCTTCGCATTGTCCTCGGACTTCAGCGTGAGCATGTGATCTATGGATGTCATGCTGAACGTTTTCACGATCCTCGGAGCGAAGAGAGGCGCAAGTATGGTGAGTATCTTATCCGGTCTGTCCTCTTTTATGATACTCTGAAGCTGTCCTGCAAAGTCAAATGCAGGTCTAAGCTTCTGCAGCTTTGCCTTGTGTATGATATTGTCCGATATGTTCTGCAGCTCCATGGTGCTGCTTATCAGACTTCCGTGCTTGATGATGGTCCTCTTGAGTTCAAGCTCAAGCTGGCTTATCTCCTCCATCGCTTTCAGGTTGCCCTTGCCCATATTATCATAGCTCGCCTTAGTGATCGCTTTGTCCACCAGAGCTTTGTTCTTGGCAAAGAGCTTCTGCTCGTCAGCGAACCATTTGCCGACGGTCTTCATATAATTCTCGTACTCCTCCGCGCCCTTGAACACGTCGATGGACAGAAGATTTACTATCTCATCCTTCTCGCGGATCAGCCTGTTCACCTCGCTATTGATCCTGCGCACGACCTCGATACCGCCACGGAAGTTCTCTCCAACGATCATCTTTTCCAGAAGAAGCTGCTGCACGTTGATCTTGCTCTCGTCCTTGATCTCCTTGGTGTCCAGATAGAATTCGATTCCATCCGCAGTGATGAAATACAGGACCTTGCCATCCACTATATGGCTGTCTATCAGCTTCACTCGTCCCGTCTTGCGCTGCTTCTTTCCCGGATCATAGAACGTGAATTCAAATGCTCTTCCGTCGTTCTTGATCTTGTCAAATATATAC
>OGNM01001414.1_pt1 | contig 10489 bp, 9 predicted proteins | sample 1573441 | NCBI WGS metagenome assembly OGNM01 (sample SAMEA2581915, study PRJEB24529) | metagenome | biome: Human gut stool | place: China | collected 2011
CCTGAACATTATGGACATCATGCAGGCCGACGGCGTGGACTTTGCCTTCCCCTCCACCAGCGTCTACATCGAAAAATCCAGCTCCTGAGCTGCACCCTTCCGCTCCCTCTCACGAGGGAGTTTTTTGTTTGCGGGCAGATGGAGTTTTCGTGCATTGCACTCACAAGGCCACATCCAGCGCCATCATCAGTGCGAAGCCCAGCACCACGCTGATGACTCCGGCAGGCTCATCAGCCTCCACGGCTTCGGGGATCATCTCCTGCGCCGTCACGCAGACCATGCACCCGGCGGCGGCACTCATCAGCCAGGGCAGAGCGGCCTGCACCCAGCCCGCCAGAGCCAGCGCCAGCAGCGCCCCCAGCGGCTCCACCAGCCCGGAGGCCAGCCCGGCCCCGAACGCCCGCTTCCGGCTCTCCCCGTTTTGCAATAGCGGCAGGCTGACCGCCGCGCCCTCCGGAATGTTCTGCAGCCCGATGCCCAGCGCCAGAGCCAGCGCACCGCTCATGGCGTCCGCCTCCCCGGACAGCGCCAGCGCAGCCGCCAGACCCACCACCATGCCTTCCGGCAGGTTGTGCAGGGTCACGGCCAGCACCATTCGGCCGCAGTGCCCGGCCCCGGCACCTGTCAGCAGCGTCCCCGCCGCCTGTTCCAGCCGCAGCAGGCCCACTGCTCCGATGACCAGCCCCGCCGTGGGCGGGAGCCACGCAGGCAGCGGCCCTTCCTCTGCCCGCTGGATGGCCGGCAGCAGCAGGCTCCACACGCTGGCCGCCAGCATGATACCCGCCGCCATTCCGCACAAAATGCGCCGGGTTGCCGGCCTTGTCTGCCTGCGCAGCAAAAACACCCCTGCTGCTCCCAGCGCGGTACACGCCGCCGGGAACAGCCAGACACAAAGTGTGAAAACGATCCGGTTCAAGCCGCATTCCCCCTTTGCCCTTTGTATGCACAAACGGGCAAAAGAGTGCAGGCTCAGAAATCGTCCTCAGTGCTGTCGCAGCTGTCTGCATCGCAGTCTGCGTCATCGGACGCAAAGCTGTCAGTGCTGTCCGTGCTGAAATTGCGCTCGAATGCGGTCATGTACTGGGCATAGCCCTCGTCGCCGGTGCCAAAGTAGCCAAAATCAAAGTCTTTCATTGTAGTACCCTCCATAAATTTTCTTGTCGTTCAGCCCTCCGGGGGATGTCCGTCCCTCGTTGTGTCTCTATTATCCACATTTACAGTACAATAAAAAGGATTTTATGAGTATTTTTCAAATTTTTCTGTTTTTGTACTTCCCGCCCGGCGGTACAGGCTCTATCCCGCGCTTTATTTTTGCCAAAAAGTCTTTTACTTTTGGCGAAACTTTATGACAACTATGCTGATTCTTTACGCAGATTATAACTTTCGACCAAAATCCTCTTGATTTTTTTCAAAAACGGATTAGAATATAGCATCGCAGTGAGGTGCTACCGAAAGCCCGCTGCCAAACATTTACAAGAAGACTAAGGAGATCATTGATATGAAACTCAAGAATATTTGCATCGCTGTTGTTGCTCTGGCTCTGGCTGCTGGCATGACCGCTTGCGGTGGCTCTGCTTCTACCGCTGCTTCTTCCTCTGAGGCTGCTTCCGCAAGCACCGCTGTTTCCGAGGCTGCTTCTTCTGAGGCTGCTTCCAGCGAGGCTGCTTCCTCTGTGGCTGCTTCTTCCACTGCCGCCTAAGTTCTGATCTTGTCCCGTTGCAAATAGCAGAATGCCGCCCTACAGGCTCTCACCTGTGGGGCGGCATTCTGTTTTTTTATTGACACTTCTCCCGAATTGGTCAGACGCCCCAGAACAGGATGCCCAGCCCTGCCGCCAGAACGATCATTCCGATCGGCGAGGGGGCTTTTTTTATTACCTTTTTGTATGCGAAGTGCACCGCCCACAAAAGGGCAAACACCACCGCCGACCGGGCCGAAACGGAGAGCCCGCCGCCCACGGTCGTGAAGCCCGCCAGCGTGGAGAGCGCCATGGTCAGGGCCGTGGCCAGGATCATCGCCACAACGCAGGGCCGCACCCCGGAGAGGAACGCTTCCACCCCTGCATACTTCATCAGGTTTTGCAGCACCGCTGCGATGAGCAGAATGATGACGAACGAAGGCAGCACCACGCCCAGTGTGGCGAAAAACGCACCCAGCAGCCCTCCTTGCGAGGAGCCGATGAAGGTCGCCATGTTGACGGCCAGCGGGCCGGGGGTAGACTCCGACACTGCGATGAAGCTCAAAAACTCGCTCTCAGTCAGCCAACCATGCGAAAGCACAGTCTCCCGCACCAGCGAGATCATCCCGTAGCCGCCGCCAAAGGAGAGCGCCCCGATCATGAGAAAGTTCAGGAACAGCTGCACATAGATCATCTTCCCGCACCCGCTTTCTTCACAAGATAGAGCAGCACCCCCGCCGCCCCGCTGAGCAGGATGTAGTAGATGGACGAAAACGACACCGCCGCCACCGAACAGCCCACCATGGCCGCGATGACCGCCGCCAGGATGCAGACGTTGAACGCATTCTGCTCCAGCTGGTGCAGCATCTTCAGCCCCGCCGAGAGGATGAGGTAGATGACGCAGACCTGGATGCCCCGGAACGCATGGGCCACCACCGTCAGGCTCAGAAAGCGGTCAAAAAACAGCGAGATGCAGTAGATGACCACAAAGGACGGGATGCAGACGGCCACCGTGGAAGCTGCCGCTCCGGCGGTGCCGTCGATCTTATAGCCGATGTAGGTGGCGCTGTTCACCGCCACGGGGCCGGGCGTTGACTCGGCGATGGCGACCATATCCAGAAATTCCTCTCTGGACACCCACTGCTTTTCCTCGACGAATTCGTGCTCCAGCAGGGCGACCATGGCATAGCCGCCGCCAAAGGTAAACGCGCCGATCTTCAGGAATGTCCAGAACAGGGTCGAAATTTTTTTCATTTCAGTTCCCTCCCAAAACAAATCGTTTGTTTGTTCCATACCTCCTTACTATATCGCCCTGCCGCCCGCCTGTCAAGAATCGCCCCGCCCGCAGAGAATCGATCTCTGTGCAGAAAGCGGCGCAGCTCTTCTCTTTCTCCGCGCGGCATGGTATACTGAACGCAGACACCCGATGTTACAGAAAAGAGGTCTTATTTTATGAAAACCGCATTGACCATTGCGGGCAGTGATTCCAGTGGCGGTGCCGGCATTCAGGCCGACATCAAAACCATGGCAGCCAACGGCGTCTTTGCCATGAGTGCCATCACGGCCCTGACCGCACAGAACACCACCGGTGTGACCGGCATCTTTGAGACGACGCCGGAGTTTCTGGCCGCTCAGCTGGATGCCGTGTTCACCGACATCTACCCCGACGCCGTGAAGATCGGCATGGTGTCCTCGGCACCGCTCATCCGCACCATCGCCGAACGGCTGCGCTTCTATGAGGCAAAGCACATCGTGGTGGACCCGGTGATGGTGGCCACCTCCGGCTCCCGGCTGCTGCGGGACGACGCCATGCAGGCCCTCACGGAGCAGCTGCTCCCGCTGGCAGAGGTCGTCACGCCCAACATCCCGGAGGCCGAGATCCTTTCCGGCCTAGTCATCACCGACGCCGCCGGGATGGAAGCCGCCACCCGGAAGATCAGCGAGCAGTACGGCTGTTCCGTCCTCTGCAAGGGTGGGCACAAGGTCAACGATGCCGACGACCTGCTCTGGCGGAACGGCAGCGGGAAGTGGTTCCGCGGGGAGCGCATCCACAACCCCAACACCCACGGCACCGGCTGTACCCTGTCCAGCGCCATCGCCTCCAATCTGGCCAAAGGCTATGACCTCGACACCTCGGTCGAGCGGGCCAAGGAATACATTTCCGGCTGTCTGTCCGCCATGCTGGACCTCGGCCGCGGTTCCGGCCCCATGAACCACATGCACAAACTCTTCCTCGATTAAACGACACGAAGCCCCCATCCCTGCGGTGCAGAGATGGGGGCTTCAGTCTGCGTTATTTTGCCCAGGTGACCGCTTCGCTGCCGGTATAGTCGAACCGGCCGTCGTTCTTTTCTTCCAGCGCCTTGATCATGTGATAGGTGTATTCGTTGTAAGGCGTCGGGATGCCCAGCTCTGCACCCATCCGCATCAGGGCACCGGAGAACATGTCGATCTCGGTGTGGCGTCCGGCATCCAGATCCTGCAATGTGGAGTAACGGGCCGTAGGCGGCACGGCACTGCCCCGCCCGGCAGCGGCATCGGCGATGCGCAGGTCGATGCCTTTGGCCGCTGCAACGGCCTCCAGCTCCCGGCGCAGACCGTCGCTGATGGCCTGCATGTGTACGCTGTCCCGGTAGCAGCCCACGCCCGCGCCCAGGATGGCCTGTGGCAGGTTGTTGCAGACGTTCAGGCGGAACTTGGCCCACATCTCTTCCCGGATGTGCTCCGTGACCCGGTAGTGGATGCCGCTCCCCTCGAACAATTCCACGATGGCCTGCACCCGCTCGCTCTGGAACGGTGCCTCCTGTTCGCCGAAGATGATGCCCAGCGTGGCGTCCGGGTCAAAGTGGAAGCCGTCGGCCTCCTTATGAGACGCCACCTTGATGAGCGAGCGGATGACATGCGCATCCCCCACCTCAGCAGCGATGCGCTCCTCGCTGTCCACGCCATTCATCAGGCTCATGACCACCGTGTGCTCTCCCACGGCCTTCCGGATGCTGTCCATTGCGCCGGGCAGCGCACCGTATTTCAGGCAGACCACGAGAAAGTCCACCCCGTGGGCCTCCTCCGGTGCCCAGACCTCCGGGCGGTAGGTCCTGCCGTTGATGCCGATGCCGTTTGCCCTCAGCCGCGCGGCGCGTTCGCCCTCGGCCAGCACCCCCAGCCGGATGCCCGGTTTGCCCGCCAGACCCCAGATCACATACGAACCCACGGCACCGGCTCCCAGCACCGCCACAGTTTGCATCTTCATTCTTCGTTCCCCCTCGTTTTGTATTGCGCTTTCATTCTAGCACGAAGCCGCGCCTCTTTGCAAGATGCTGCCCCCGCCGGATGTTCTTTTTGGAGTGGGCCTGCTCTGTTTTCCTTGCAAAGTGCCGTCCGCTCCTCTATAATAAAATCTCAAGCTGTCGATTTCAAAAAAGGAGAAGTACCATGGAACATTGGCACCGCAGCGGGCAGGCCCTGCTCAACGAAATTTCCACCACCCGGCTCCCCGCCAGCCAGCTGGCCGTCTGGTCTATCGGCCAGTGCGGGTTCATTTTCAAGTACGAGGACACCGTCGTCTGCATCGACCCGGTGCTCAGCGACCTGACCGGCCCCAGCGGCTCCCGCCGCTGCTACCCGGCCCCCTTTGCACCGGAGGCACTGCGGGCAGACCTCGTGCTCTGCACCCACGGCCACGCCGACCACATGGCAAAAGATACCCTGCGCGGGCTGGCCCGGCATCCCGCCGCCCGGTTCGTTCTGCCCGCCGGGTGCTCTTCCCTCGCCGCCGAATACGGCATCCCGGCAGACCGCATCACAACGGTGCAGGAAGGTTTCATCCTGCCGCTGGGCGGGGTCACCGTCCGGGCCTTTTCCGCCGCCCACCCGGAGCACATTCTGGATGCGGGCGACCCCGGCATGGCGCTGGGGTATCAGCTCACCTTCGGCGGCTGTACGGTCGTGCACCTGGGCGACACCTACCTGACGCCCCATCTGTACGAAACGCTGCAGGCGCTCCCCCGCCCCGACCTGCTGCTGGCCCCCATCAACGGGCAGGACTTCTTCCGCACCCAGCGCAACTGCATCGGCAATCTGGAAGCCGAGGAGGCCGCTCAGCTGGCCGTCCGGCTGGGCGCGGCCTGCACCATCCCCACCCATTACGACATGGTGCAGGGCAACACCGTGGACCCGCTGCGGTTCGCTGCGGCCCTGCGTCAGCTGGACCCCGCCGCCTGTTTCGCCCTGCCTGCGCTGGGCGAGCGGCTGCTCTTCCAGGCCGATGCAGGCCGGAAGGACAGCAGCGTTTTCTCCTGCCCGCCGCCGTCCTCGTCCATCCAGCGGTAGTCTGTGCTGCGGGTGAGAAGGCCCTGATAGCGCACACCGCCCGGTCTGGTCATCGACGCCAGCAGCCAGTCCACCTCCAGCGGCTGGGCAAACCGCACCGTGCCGCTTAGGGTCACAAACGACTGCCCCTCGATGGTGAACCGCACTGCACAGCCGGTCTGTGTGCGCAGGACTTCCAGCGACGCCGTGTCGGTCCGGAGCGTTTGGGTCGTATTCGCGGCCAGCCGGGCTGCCCGGACGATCTGCTCTGCACGGAGGGTGCAAGGCTCCTGCGGGTCCATCCGCAGGTCGATGAGCGCTTCCACCGTCCGGATGCTCCGGCGTTCCAGCGCCGTCTCCACGGCCCTCCGGGTGGTCTGCCCGCCCCGGTAGAGCACGACGGCCCGGTCGTTCTGCGAGAGGATGACCGCCGGAGCCATTTTACTGCCCACCAGTTCCACGCGGACCACGTCCCGGCTGAAGGCGTTTCCGGCCCCGATGGCCAGCGCCGCCGTGAGCAGCACTGCGGGCACCGCCGCCCGCAGCCGGATGTTCCAGTGCCAGACCAGCCCCAGCAAGAGGATCGGTTCGACCAGCCAGAGCACGGCCACGCTGGAGACCAGCGCATACAGGCTGGTGCTCAGGCCCCGCAGCACCAGCACCGGAAAGGTCGCCATGCAGGCACAGCCGGAGACGTAGAGCGTCTCCCACACCGCTGCCCCCTGCTGCCGCAGACAGTTTGCAAGGACTCCGCCGCGTTTGCCGGCGGTTTTTTTGTTGCGGCGGCGTTTTTCTTCCCGCCGCTCTGCACTGCGGCGGGCCAGTGCGGCACCCACCAGCGTCCCCAGCACCGCCGCATAGGAAAGCTCAAACCCGATGTCGCAGACCGCGTAGCTGTTGCCTGCGGTCATCAGCACACCCGCCACGCCGAGGGAGGTCAGCGCATCCGCCGGGCCATAGACCCAGACGCCCAGCGCGCTGATCCACACGGCTGCCCCGGCCCGGAGGACGGACGGCGTGAAGCCGGTCACTCCCACCAGCAGCACTGCCATCCCGGCCCGAAGCAGCGCATTCCGGCGGCAGCTGGCATAGCTGCGCAGTTTTCTGCGTTTCGGTCGGAACCGGGCCAGCACACTTCCGCAGAGGATGGAGACGTGCATTCCGCTGACGACCAGCACATGGGAAAGCCCGGCCCCGCGGTACGCATTCCGGAGGCGGGTGGAGAGATTGGTGCGGTCACCCGTGACCATTGCAGCCAGAACACCCGCCGGGCCCTCCGCCATGCCGCGCCGCAGCGCAGCGCTCAATCGGCTTTGCAGGCGGGCTGTCCGGGCGCGGAACGAGCGGCTTTCTCCCAGACGTTCCAGCTTCGCGCCCCCGGCAAGCTCCGCATTCAATGCAATGCCGTCGGCATAGGCGGAACGCTGTTCTCCTTCCGGCAGTGCTTCCAGTGCAAAGGTCCCGCGCACCCGCTCCCCGGCGCTGCATCTCGGCAGGGCGGCGCATTCCACGCGGAAGTCCGCTGCTTCGCCGTCCACTGTTTCCACACGGAGAACGGCATCCACGACGCCCGGATAAAAGGAGGTGCTGACCTGCTCCACCTCGGCGGTCAGCGTGACAGAGGTGCCGTCATAGGCGGCCTGCAGAGCGTTCAGCCGGGCGTGGGTGCGCAGCACCGCCCCAAGGCCCAGCACGGCCCCTGCCAAAAGCAGAATGCCGCCCAGTTTCAGGGGCTTTCGGCCCCGCACAGCGGCAAGGAGCCCGCAAACAAAAATTGCCGCAAGCAGCGGCAAAAGCCATGCTTGCGGCAAAAAGGCGCACACCAACTCCACCCCCAGCGCACCGGCGCAAAAGAGGCAGAGCGGGCGTCTCATGATTTAGTGCAGGAAGAGGGGCAGCGGCTCCAGGAAGATGATATCCTTGCGCTCCGCCGCATCACCCTCGGCCAGAACAGCAGCCTGACCCACGATGGTGCATTTGGTCTGCTCGGCCAGCGCATCCAGCGCCTTCAGCGAACCGCCGGTGGAGATGACATCGTCCACGACCAGCACCCGCTTGCCGTTCATCTTGTCCAGCTCCTTGCGGTCGATAACGAGCTTCTGCTTGCCCGCAGTGGTGATGGACTGGTCCTCGACGACGACCGGCTCCTTCATATAGAGCTTGATGCCCTTGCGTGCGCAGACGTAGGGCTTGCCGCTCTGACGGCTCATCTCGTGGGCCAGCGGGATGCCCTTGGCCTCGGCGGTGAGCAGGATGTCAAACTCCGGGCACTTCTTCAGCAGCTCGGCGGCAGCGGCCACGGTCAGCTCGGTGTCGCCCAGCATGATGAAAGCAGCGATGTCCATGTGGTCATTGACTTTGCAGATGGTCAGTTCACGGGTCAGGCCCGCGACGTTCAGCGTATAGGTTTCAGCCATAACAATTCCCCTTCTCTTTGTAGTTCCGTTTGGTTTTGGCTCAGACGGGCAGTTTTTCGCCGCCCAGCACATGGAAGTGCAGGTGCTTCACGGTCTGGCCGGCGTCCTCGCCGACATTGGAGATGACGCGGTAGCCGTTGTCGAGGCCCTGCTCCCTGGCGAGCTTTGCGATGACGGCAAAGATGTGGCCCAGCAGGGCACCATCTTCTTCGGTCAGCGCAGCGGCGGAAACGATGTGCTTTTTGGGCACGACCAGGAAATGCACCTTCGCCTGCGGGTTGATGTCGTAAAAAGCAACGACCTGATCGTCCTCGTACAGCTTTTTCGAGGGGATCTTGCCCTCAGCGATCATGCAAAACAGACAATCTTCCATGGGAATTGCTCCTTTCGGATCTTTTTTATTCCTCTGCGCAGCACCCCTTTTCAGGGGCGCTGACGGAGAGGTTCTTTTTTCATGTTCAGCCCAGCTGCTTCTCGACGATGCCCTTGACGGCTGCCAGAGCTTCGTCGATCTTGTTCTCGTCCTTCAGACCGGCCATTGCAAAGTCGGGCTTGCCGCCGCCCTTGCCTCCGGCGATGGCGCTGATCTCCTTGACCAGAACGCCCGCCTTCAGGCCCTTTTCCTGTGCCATCTTGTTGACGGTGACGGCCATGGTGATCTTATCCTCGGCCTTGCCGACCAGAACGGCCACCACAGGGTTGACGGCCTTGTCGCGGACGGTATCGCACATGCCGCGCAGGGTGTCGCCGGAGGTGCCGGTGAAGTAAGCGGAAGCGATCTTCACGCCGCCCACTTCCTCTGCGTCGTCGAACAGGCTGGTAACCTTGGAGGCAGCGATCTTCGCCTTCATATCGTCCAGCTCCTTGCTCATGGCCTTGTTCTCGGCCATGACAGCCTCGGCACGGGCAGGCAGACCGGCCACATTGTTGGCCTTGAGGGCAGCCGCCACGGTGTGCAGCATCGTTTCCTGCTTGTTGGCGCGCAGCAGCAGGTTCTTGCCGGTCACGGCCTCGATGCGGCGGATACCGGCAGCCACAGAGGACTCGCTGACGATCTTGAAGCAGCCGATCTGGGCGGTGTTCCGGACATGGGTGCCGCCGCAGAACTCGGTGGACCAGCCCTCGATATCGACGACGCGCACGACCTTGCCGTACTTCTCGCCGAACAGAGCCATTGCGCCCAGCTTCTTTGCTTCGTCGATGGGCATCTCCTTCACGGTGACATCCATGGCATCAAAGATGCGGTCGTTGACGATCTTCTCCACGCGGGCCAGCTCGTCTGCGGTGACTGCGCTGAAGTGGGTGAAGTCGAAGTGGGTGATCTCGCCGTCCTGATAAGAACCAGCCTGGTGCACATGGTCGCCCAGCACTTCGCGCAGAGCAGCCTGCAGCAGGTGGGTAGCCGTGTGGTTGCGGCAGACGGCCATGCGGTATTCCTTATCGACCTTGGCGGTCAGATGGTCGCCGACCTTGACGATGCCGCTCTCCAGCACACAGGTGTGGACGTAGTAGCCCTTGGGGGTCTTCTTGACGTCCAGCACACGCAGGGAGCAGTCTGCACTGGTCAGCACACCGTGGTCGGCCACCTGGCCGCCCATCTCGGCGTAGAACGGGGTCTTGTCCAGCACGACCAGAACGTCTTCCTTGGCCTGCTCATCGGTGGCGATGGCATCGGTCAGGGTCTCCTCGTCGCTCAGGGCGACCACGACGCCGGTGTCGTTCAGGGTCTCGTAGCCGGTGAAGACGGTCGGCTCCGTGTTCAGGCTGCCGAACAGGTCCTCGCTCCAGCCGGAGATGTTCTTCTTCAGACGCTCAGCACGGGCGCGCTCCTTCTGCTTCTTCATCTCCGTGTGGAAGCCTTCTTCGTCGATGTCGATGCCCTGCTCCGCTGCGATCTCCTTGGTCAGGTCGAGGGGGAAGCCGAAGGTATCGTTCAGCTTGAAGACGTCCAGACCCTTCAGCAGATGCTCGTGGGCCTTTTCCAGGCCGTCGATCATGTTGTTCAGGATGGTCATACCGGCGTCGATGGTACGGGCAAAGTTTGCCTCCTCGGTGCCGATGACCTTCTTGATATAGGCGTCGTGCT
>OGNM01001416.1_pt1 | contig 10478 bp, 4 predicted proteins | sample 1573441 | NCBI WGS metagenome assembly OGNM01 (sample SAMEA2581915, study PRJEB24529) | metagenome | biome: Human gut stool | place: China | collected 2011
TATACAAATCCTGATAGGTTTTCACCACACTATACACCACATCGCCAGTGCTGATAGCTGCAAAGTGACGACGGGCACACTCTATCTTGGCATCCTCGGCACGGCGAAGTTGTGATACTTCGATGTCGTTGCCTTTGGTTTCTGCCACGAAATAAACGTGCTTCACGGAATCTTCTCGAAAAGCTACAGCCCAGTCGGGATTATATTTGCCCATCGGGGTGTTGATGTAGAATCCACCGGGCAGTTTGCTATATACCACCACATCATCCTCAGCTTCCAGCGACTCGGCAAAACTCTTTTCTATACCTTCACTATCTACCACTACAAGGTCGTAAAGCGACTTGGAACTTTCGATAGCGTCCTTGCCAAGTGTACCACGCAGCGTAGCTTCCTCAAAGATGTCAGTACCAAAGGTCCCAGTACGTTTCTCATACTGGATGTGTTGGATGAGCGAGATAGCCTTACAATCGTTGATGATGCGACCGGCTTTGATGATGAACTCTTCTGGATTCAGCTTGAACTGATGGAAAGTCGCAGGATTAACGCCTTTCAGCATTTCTACAATGGTGCGGCGAGTTAGACCGGTGGATTGCACGAGTTCGCCTACCAAGTCGTAAGTTACTTCTGCTCCAATAACTTCCGTTACCCGAATGGTTTTCACTGTAGCGGCACTCATGGCTGCTCCGGCTTCCAATTCTTCGCGGTCACGGATGCTTTCCATGCCGCCACTCTCCACTACAATACGGATTTCTGTCACATTCAGGTGCTTGTCGAGTGCATCAATGGCACTCTTGATGAGTTTTGGCGTTTCAAAACTCACGTTATAGTAGGTACGTGTATTGATGCGCCGCCACAACTCTTGCCACTCTTTTTTGTTGAAGTTGTCTTTAACTAAGTGAGCCTCCGTTTTATTACGTCCATTGGCTGGTTTGAAGGCATCGGGATTGAACACTTTATCCAACTGTTTGATGATAAACGAATGTAGATTTTCCACCTCACCAAACTGGAGCGAATCGGCTTTCTTTTCGTCAAAGTACTTTTGCGTGAGCTTGCCTTTCTTGATGTAACCTTGGGTTATCAGTTCTTCGTGGATTTCCACGGCCTGTTCGGTCGTAATCTTTATGCTGTGTCCATCTTGTGTCTGTGCCAGTTGGTCGGCAAACAGTGTGGCTGTCACCACTGCCGGACGGTTGGCGCAGGCTTCTGCCATATCGGTTTGCAGCTTCTTGGCAAAGTCGTCATAGCTCTCGCTGGCAATAACGGTCAGGGTGTTGATTTCATGCACGCTGTCACCGCAGCTCTGCACATCCATACGGTTGCCGTTTTGGTTGACGCAAAGACGCAAACCACGACCGACTTCCTGCCGCTTTGCGGTATTGCTGTCAGAATGTTTCAACGTGCAGATTTGGAACACATTCGGGTTGTCCCAGCCCTCACGCAGGGCAGAGTGGGAGAAGATGAACCGCGTCGGCTCCTCAAAAGACAGCAGCCGTTCCTTGTTTTTCAAAATCAGGTCATATGCCGAAACGTCTTTTTCATCAAAGCCCTCTTTGTTTGCCTTACTGTCAATGCTGCGCCCGGTTTTCTTATCAATACTGAAATATCCTTTGTGTACGCGGCTGACATCGCTGCAGGTAGACTTCAAATATTTCTGATACGGCGTATCGAGCAGGGTTGTATACTCGTTCAGAACATTGATGTACTCCTGCTCAAACATTTGACCGTACTCGCCCAGAACCTCATTGCCGTCAGCGTCATACTGGCGATACTTGGCGACCTCGTCAATAAAGAAAAGGGACAGGCACTTGATGCCCATGTTGTACAGCTTTTCTTCTTTTTCAAAATGCGACAAAATCGTTTCACGAATCTGAATGCGGCGCTTATCCTTTTCGGAAACATCGCCCACCACATCGCCGGCCTTGATAACCTCACCGTTGGTAAAGGTCACGGTGCTGCGCAGCGGGTCAATTTCAGAAATCGTATAGCCTTTGTACTGCTCCATTTCCTGTGAAGCATAGTAGAGGTCATCGCCGACGCCAAGAATACGGGTTTCACGATTGATGGACTTGTTGTAGGCAATTTCCAGTTCAATTTTTGCCATCGGCGGCTTTTTGCTGGAAAGCACGATTTGCTCCAGATACAAATAGCTATCCGTGCCGCGGAAGTTCTTGACATCAATGCCTTTGACCTCAATTTTCTTGACCAGCCGTTTGTTGAAGGCATCCAACGCATCCAGCACATACACCAGATTGTGATGCTTTGCGTGGGTGGCAGAATAGTTGAGCGCGAACAACGGGTTGAAATTTTTCAACGCCTTTTGCGTTACATCGCCGCCCATTTTCTGCGGCTCGTCCAAGATGATGATAGGGCGGTTTGCTTTGATAACATCAATCGGGCGGCGGGAGCCAAATTCATCCCGTTTGGAGTAGATGATACGGGCTTCCTTGCTCTTGCTATCCTCTTTCAGAGAGGAGGCAAACGCCTGCGTGTTGATAATCATCACATTGATGCCGGAGTTGGAAGAAAAGTTGTCGAGTTGGTTCAGGTTGGAGCTGTTGTAGATGAAGAAGCGCGCCTTTTTGCCGTAATACTCCATAAAATGGTCGGTGGTGATCTCAAAAGACTTTTTCACGCCCTCACGGATTGCAATGGAGGGAACGACCACAATAAACTTACTCCAGCCGTATTTCTTGTTCAACTCGAACATGGTTTTGATATAGACATAGGTTTTACCGGTTCCGGTTTCCATCTCAATGTCCAAGCTGCAGCGCCCCATGTCGTTTACCAACTCCGGGGAGAGCTTGATGTTGTTCTGGCTTTGCAGCGTGTGGATGTTTTGCAAAAGCTGATCATCGGAAAGCGCCACAGCCTCGTTTTTATAACCGGAATCGCGCAGCAAATCCTCTAATTCCATTTGTTCAGGATTATCGGCGAATGGTAAAAAGCTCAGCTGCTGCGGTTTTTGGTTCAAGGTGCCAGTGTCGCGGATATAAGACACGCCGCTGCTGTACGGCTGCCCCGCAAAGACGTTGACCACGGCGTCCACTGCATCGGTCTGATATTGTTGTATTTTGAAATTGAACTTCATGGTTTCACCTTATCAATATATTAGATTTTAAGACAATATCGGGCGAAATACCGTTGGCTTTAAGCAATTCTTGAACACCCATATGTGTAAGTTCAGATTTAACAAAAGGACTTATGATAACCTCTTCCAGAATTTCAGAAATAGGAAAATTTTTAAATTCAATTTGAGGTTTAATTAGTGTTTCACTAATTATAAATTCCCTCGAGCATGAATCGTCGAGATATTCAGATTCAAATGGCAATGCAATTCTATATTCCTGTTCATATGCAAACGCTTTATCTTTCTGAAGAAGGCAGTATTGTAATATATTGTAATATATCATCAATTTATTAAAGTCACTAGACATGAAATTAACCATATGCGGCATCTGTTGGTCATCTCCGTAATGCACCTGACCTCTGATAATATTCGTGAGTCCTTGTGGAAGATGTTCATCTCGAAATGAATAAAAAAATTCAAACAATTTTTGACTGTTGAATTTCATGCAGCAACCTTCAGGCGCATACATTTTCCACATTGCAATGTTATCTCGAGCATTAGATAATGATAGAACATAATAATTTGTGTCAGATAATAAAGGAGATACTAAAATCTTGTCGCCTGAATAACCCACAGACTTAAATTTACTGATTTTCCCACTTTCAATATTTTGAACAGCAGTTAATAATTCTTCTCTTTCATTAATAGTCGGATTTCCTTGAATGTATTTTTTCAATTTTTCTGTTGCAAAAAATAACTCCTGCATATCATTTAAAAAACGATAATCCGTTAATCGAATTGTTTTATTTTGCAGAATTGCATGTAAAGTATTTAACGATGTATAGTGATAAAGCTGCTCAACTTCGTATTTAATGCTTGTCGTCATCACAGCACCTTCCTTACGGTGTCGGGGCTATAGGTGGCGAAAATCTGGTCGAAATTGGTGGCTACGCTGTCGCTTGCCATCGAACTGTCGCGCATGACAAAGTAGTACGGCTTCTGTTTGGCGATGGCTTTGATGGTTTCCTCCGAAACATCGCTGTCGAAGCAGGCAATCAGGTAGTTGTCCTCCACATTGAACACCTTCTTGCCGGCAATGGTGGTTTCCTCAATTTTGCTGGAGAGCAGCACACCCAAATCGAGCATTACTTGGAACAGCAGATCCTCCGGCGTTCTGTCCTCTTTGATGTTATCCTCAAGGCGGGAGAACATATTGACCTCATACTCCGCAGGGTTATAGTAGACATCCTTCATGTTGGAAGTATCGCACTTCAACACACGGAAACCAGTGTCGAGATTCTGCGCAGCCAGCCCAGCTTCTTCCTTGATTTTTGCACCCGCACGACGGATACGTTCCTTGCCGACATCAGCAATCGTGTGTAGTCCAATCGCTTCTGCACCGGGATTGTCTTCAAGTAGTTCAGGGATCTGAACCAATACATATTTTCGGTGGCTACTTGAATCTTCTGCGTTCAACTCCATTACAGCCTGTGCGGTTGTTGCAGAGCCTGAGAAAAAGTCGAGAATAATATCATCTTTTTCAGTCCCCAAAATGCCAAGCATTTTAATTAGTTTTACTGGCTTCGGTGTATCGAACGGAACTTGTACGAGATCAGAAAAAAGTTTAATCAAGTCTTTTTTCGCCATATCTGTATGCCCGTAATCTTCATACATCAAAAGACTTGATGCCCTCCGACCGGTAACATCTGATAAGAACTGCTTTACCGCAGGGAAAGCGTTTCCATCTTTCCCAAAATAAATCCTATTTTCAGCAAGCATCTTCTTCATCGTATCAGGTGCATATACCCAGTGCTTTCCCTTTGGAACATTAAACACCTTGCCTGTAAGCGGGCTTACAACATCATAATAGCCGTTCTTCCTTTCGCCATTTCCAACACAATCACCCGGTTTCCAGTCACCTCTTGGGTCATTGTCAGGATTTTTATAGCGAGCATTCATTGCAGCCGTTCTTGGAAGCATACCAAGCGTGAATACATCCTTATTTCTGCAATAGCACAAGACGAATTCATAGTCGTTAGAAAAATACCTCGCTTGGTTTTTGGGCGAATAAACTTTCTGCCAGCCTAATTGAGAAATGAAGTTCTGTTCTCCAAATATTTCGTCGCAAATCTTCCGCATATTCTGCACTTCATTCTCATCGATACTTATAAAGATTACGCCTGTGTCAGTCAGCAAATCTTTTGCTAAGCGCAGTCTCGGATAAAGCATATTAAGCCAATCACTGTGAAAGCGTCCATTACTGTCGAGGTTTCTTACAAGACGATTGCCTTCTTCATCAAACTGCCCACTATTGGCAAGGTACTCATCTGTACTCTGGGCAAAGTCATCCTCGTATACAAAGTCGTTGCCCGTATTGTACGGAGGATCAATGTAAATCATCTTGATTTTGCCGAGATAGGTTTCCTGCAACAGTTTCAATACTTCCAGATTATCGCCCTCAATATAGAGGTTTTCAGTGGTATCAAAGTCCACGCTTTCCTCACGGCAGGGGCGCAGGGTCTTATTGATTGGCGCATTGGCAAGCAGAATGGACTTTTTCTTGTCCGGCCAAGTGAACTGATAGCGTTCCTCGTTGCCGTCCACCACCTTGCAGGAAATCTCCTGCATCAGCACATCCTTATCAATCGCCCGCACAACCTCGCCGTTTTCGTTAATCGTTTCCGTCACCGCATCGGGGAACATCGCCGCCAATTTCTTGAAATTCTCATCAGCCTTGTTCGCTGTTTGCATTCTCAGTTTGTCCATCCGTACCTTTCTCCTCTGCATATTTGTAAAATTTATAAATCGGAAACCCCTTAAAAAGATTTAACCTATCCTCATCTAAAGTGTCAAAAATTTTACGTGCTTCTTCCTGCTCACCGAGCAAGAGAAATGCCCCCAGGCGATAGAACTCATCTTTTGCCGTTGTAGCAATTGTGTATAGCTCTTGCTTTTCTGAAAATTCAAGTGGACGTTCTCGAAGTTCAATTTGCAATCTATTCAATGTAACAATTTCACTTGACAGGAAATCCGTATGTTGTCCTAGCCAAACATTCATTTGCCGTGCCGCATTCAATAGCTCTGGATTTGGTGCCTTATCATATGCATTCAGCATACTCAACATGCAGTTGTTGCTAAGCTCAAAATGCGCTGTTGATGGTGGAATAATCTTGAAGTCCTCAACAACTTTTTCTAAATCCAAATTGTCCAACGTGAGATAGTCGTCAGGTCGCATCATAATAAATTGTGAGACCTCCACCGGTTCCATCCCCTCGGGGGCCCATTTCACATCGAAACGATTTCCAAAAAAGTCATATATACGGTATCCCCCGTTTGCTTTGATATAAACAACCGCCACTGTTAAATTTGCTATTTTAATTTTTTGTCCCGGATTTTTTTCATCGATTTCTCCGCGGATAATCCGATGGTCACCAATCGAATCAACAATTCGCTTGAGATTATCTATGTCATCACTTGTGCACTTGCTAAGTTCCAAATCCGTTTTCACATTCATAGAGTCCAATACCTCTTTTATGTGTTTCCGGTCACTTAGCATTTCAGGGAAATTGCACGCTTCCATCCGATCAAGCTCACTCTGCGGAAATTTCGCAGGAAATTCTGCGTCTCCAAAATTGAATGCTTCATTGTCGACCAATGCAATAATAAATTCCAGTGCTGCTATCTGCTCCGTTAGAGTTCCCGTAAGGTTAATGCTAAGATGAATTTTTATAGATGAATCCACTTTATCCACATTAGGTGCAATGATTTTCACACTACTTCCTATCTGCTGTTCAATTGTATCTGCTGTTGCAATGGTCTTGACTTTGTCGTAATAAACATGTCCTTTAACAGAAATTGGAATGTTGGTATCCTTGCTTGTGGTTATATTTGTTATTTCGTCAAAATACTCAATCGGAATCGGCGCGGTTCCGCCTTTAATATTAGCATACAGTGTTAATGACTTACCATCAATGATTTTTGGCAAAAGTCTAGTATCTGGGCAAGCGCCAAGACCTGTATAACTAAAGCTTATATTTTCCAGTACCCCCTTCTTAATCAAATCATCAACGTTGGGTAAATCTTTTCCCGCAAAGCTAACCTGTTTTTTCGATTCGTCATAAAAATTCAGGAACAGTTCCGTTTTTCTTGTGTTGTCAGCTGGAAATTTATGGAATTTTACAGAAATTGTCCGCCGCCTATTTTTCTCGTCCAAGAGCTTTTTGACCATTACCGGTAGCAAGCTCACATAATATATCTGTAACACATCACCTGTATCTTTGTTCAAATAGACCACAAAGAATACAGTTCCACCATTCATCATATATGCACGGAGATCATCACAACTTATTGGGTACGAAATTGTTCGTTTTGCATCACGTGTGCGAACAGCCTTACCTTTAACTTGCGCTGCGACTTTTTTAATATTCTTCTTTGTTTTATTTTTATCCTCATGTATATATATGTGGCCATCCCAGCACGGTTCTTTATCTCCACTGTTAATAAAACTGCTCAGCAAATCTGTTTTCGCAATTTCCTTTTCAATTGCACTTGTCGCAAGTTTCTCTAAATCCATGTATTTTCTCCTGATCTTGTCGCAACTTTCTTATTTGTTGCACCAACTCAAACTTCTTCTTCGGCTGTTTTTCAGCCCATGCCTGTTTTTCCAGTTTGGTGATTTCCTTTTCAATCTTCTGTCGGCGCTCATCGGCTGCTATCTGCTCATCCAGAGTGTTGCCGTCTGCAATGCTCACCTCACCGATGTCCACTACGATGTTTTCCCAGACTTTATCGAGGTTCAAGCCCCGCAGCTCAATGGTGCAGCTTTCGGTAGGCTTCCAGTCCGTCTGCATCAGTTTGGTGCGGTAGACAGCCAGCTTACTTTGCCCTTCAAATTCCAGCACAAATAGAATATTCTGCGGAATCAGCTTCGATAAAGCGGCAATCGTTTTCTCATCAAAGTTCTTTTTCTTGAGCGCAACAAGCAAAACAAAGAAGCTGCCGACTTCCTCTCCGGCAGGAATGTTGATTCGGCTTGGAGAAATTTCGTTGACAATGGTAATTCTCGATATATCGGCATCGACTTTGTCTTTGACCGCTGTATTCATCTGAAATTTGGCATAGATCGCCTTTTTAGGCAGCTGCTTATTCATTTCAGTTGACTTTGGAAGTCCGAGCATGGTATCACCTCACCGCACGACTAAGAAACAAATCAGTTCAAAGTCGTCAAGTCCTTTGATTTCGTTTGTCAGGAAGCTGATCTGCCCGCCGCCCAAGAAGCTGTCAATATCGCTCTCGTCCTTTACCTCGATGATTGAGGCAATGGCGTCACCAAGCAGTTTGGAAAGGCGGGACATATTTTTGCCGTCGCGGGTTTCTTTGTTAAACGGCTTATAGGCTGCGGGGATCGGCTCTGTCTGACCTTTGCAAAGAAAACGCATTCTATCCAGCATCCGCTTCGGGGAAAGATGGTTACAGACAACCTCGCCGTCATCCCCGATATAAACCATATAGAAGGGATGCAGCCGGTTCTGGTTGTCGATGTTTACGCTGTTGGAGCGATTCTTCAAAACGAAAATCCCGCCGGCAGGCGCGTCCTCACCGGCAGGTACAACCGAGTGCAGACCGAAGGGTGTTTTTTCGATGTCTGGGTGGTTCTTGACATATTCCAGCAAGTCCAGACGGAACTCGTTGAGCCCCAAATCCATAATGGAAATGCCGGTGGTCATATCCTCAATATCGACAACCTCGTCCTGCAGGCGCTTCAGTTGCGCCTTTCGGTACTCAAGGTCTGTCTTTTCCTCGTCACTGAGCAGATTATCATCGCCCGTAGCAGTCATATCCACGATTTTCATACGGGTTTCGACTCTGGCTTTCAGGTTGATATAATCGTCAAGGGTTACATCGGGCCAGAAATTCACAAGCTGAATGACCTTGTTGCGGCTTCCGATACGGTCAATACGCCCGAAACGCTGAATGATACGAACCGGGTTCCAGTGAATGTCATAGTTGACGAGATAGTCGCAGTCCTGCAAGTTCTGACCTTCAGAAATGCAGTCGGTGGCAATCAAAATGTCGATTTTCGTATTGTCGCCGGGCATCAGCAGCTCTTTGTCCTTGGATATCGGAGAGAAGCAGGTCAGAACCGTGTTTAAGTCAGACCGCAATCTCGGGCAGGTGGTGCGCCCCTCCACATTGCCGGTGATCATGGCGGTATTCAAACCGAACTTTTCTTTTACAAAGGGACCGACATTATTGTACAGGTATTCCGCCGTGTCAGAAAATGCCGTGAATATGATGATTTTTTCGTTACCAGGATTGATGGGCGTCGTGATTTTATTGTTGATCACACGGAAAAGCTCGCGCAACTTCAAGTCGTGCTCCGGCGTGATGTCGCGCACCATATAAGTAAGCAGCTCCAGAACTTCGGCGTCTTTTTGCAGTTCCTTGCGCCACGACTCATAGTCCATATCCGCAAGGTCGATTTTGACCTTTTTGCCAAACGCGAACAAATCATCAGTATCCTGATCGTCGCCGTCAAACTCGTTCACATTGGAAATGTCCGGCAAATTCAATGTGGTGCCCGTGTGGTGGTTAAAACGGTTGATGGTGTCGATTGTGCTGTCGATAAGCCCTTTGATTCGTTCCAGCGTTAAATTGAACGAATAGACAGAGCTTTCCATACGCTTCATCAGGTTGATGGCCATCAATCTGCGGATACCTTGCTCACGACTGGCCTGCGTAAAGCCCACATTGACAGTGTTGTCGCCGTAAAGCTCCGCGTATTTTTCCATTCTGCTCGGCAGAATAAAGTGAGAGGGCGTGTAAATCGTCAGATTCAGAAGCATCAGCTGCTCGAAAATCTCGTTGTAGTTGATGGCATCCTTCAAATCCGTCAGGTGCGGGCGTAAAGAGATAGGCTTCAGGCGCGTGGGGAATGTGCCGATGTCGCTTGTGTCATAGTATTTCTGAATGTGCTTGCGGGAACGGGCAATCGTGACACTGTCCAGCAGCTCAAAAAAGTCGAAGTCCAACATTTTGAGCAGGTTTTCGGTTGTGCGGTCGCAGGTGTCCCACTTGCTCCATGTATTAAATGCCCGCTGCGCATTTCTGAAAATTTCGTCAATCGAACGGCTGGTATTGAGTTTTTCGTCAATATAATCGGTGTGTCCTTCGTAAGCCAAGGCAAGCTGATTTTTCAGGTCATTGAAGCGGTTGTTGACCGGCGTGGCGGAAAGCATCAGCACCTTTGTTTTCACGCCTGCACGGATGACCTTTTTCATCAGGGTTACATAGCGATTGTCCTTAGTTTCTTCATCAGGGTTTTCAATCAGCTTGCCGCCGTTGCGGAAGTTGTGGGATTCATCAATCACGACAAGATCGTAGTTGCCCCAATTAAATCTGCTAAGGACCA
>OGNM01001418.1_pt1 | contig 10460 bp, 10 predicted proteins | sample 1573441 | NCBI WGS metagenome assembly OGNM01 (sample SAMEA2581915, study PRJEB24529) | metagenome | biome: Human gut stool | place: China | collected 2011
TTTGTTGCTCAGGTACTTAAAAAAAATATTTTATAATAGTGTTGCGGAATTAAGGCTTTTGAGTATAATTCACAATACCCCTCAAGACCAGATTACCGTCACGCAAAGCATAGCATGAATCAAAATCAGACATATAATTATCCCAGTCGGATGTTCCCCGAGGTATTTTACTCCAGCACATTGTATCAATTACCTCTCCGTCAAACTCATCCGACCATACCAACTCCCATTCATTCGTGTTTTTCGTACAAGCAGTAAGCATGCAAAGTAAAGCAGCTACCGATAAAAGTGTCTTTCTCATATAGTATTTGTTTCTTGATAAAATGATGGCAAATGTAACAAAAAAAATACCCCATCAAACAAAGATTTCTGTCTGATGGGGCTATATCACTCAAAAAAATTATTCTTACTTAGCCAGGCTGTACACAATATCCATAATCTGTTTACCCAACTCATCGGCCGCCTCCATAGTAGCAGCTTCCGAATAGACACGGATAATAGGCTCTGTATTACTCTTACGCAAATGTACCCATTTATCCGGAAAATCAATCTTCACACCATCAATATCGTTTATCTCTTCATTTTTGTAGAGTTCTTTCACTTTTGCAAGGATAGCATCTACATCTGTTTCCGGTGTCAGATCGATACGGTTCTTAGCAATAAAATAGTTAGGATATCCGGCACGCAATTCACTCACCTTCTTGCCTTCATGTGCCAGATGACTAAGGAAAAGAGCAATACCTACCAAAGCATCACGTCCGTAGTGAGATTCAGGATAAATTACACCACCATTTCCTTCACCTCCAATTACAGCATGAGTATCTTTCATCTTGGTCACTACATTTACCTCACCTACTGCCGACGCATTATATTCAGCACCATATTTACGGGTCACATCGCGTAAAGCACGAGTAGAGCTCAAGTTAGATACAGTATTACCTGGAGTATGTTTCAATACATAATCAGCCACAGTAACCAATGTATATTCCTCGCCATACATTGTTCCGTCTTCGCAAATCATAGCCAGACGGTCAACATCCGGATCTACCACAAAAGCCACATCAGCCTTTCCTCCCTTCATCAGGTTCATGATATCACCCAAGTTCTTTTCAAGAGGTTCCGGATTATGCTGAAAATCACCGGTCGGTTCACAATACAATTTTTCTACATGCTGTACTCCCAGGCGCTCCAACAATTGAGGAAGAATAATTCCTCCCACCGAATTCACACAATCGATAGCGACACGGAAATCAGCCTTGCGGATAGCTTCCACATCCACTAACTTCAAAGCCAATACACTGTCAATATGTTTCTGATTATATGTATTATCTTCAGTATACTTGCCAATATGATCAATATCCGCAAAATCAAATGCTTCGGCTTCTGCAATGCGCAACACTTCATTTCCTTCTTCAGCATTCAGAAATTCTCCATGCTCATTCAGTAGTTTCAATGCATTCCATTGTTTCGGATTATGGCTGGCAGTAAGAATGATACCACCGCAAGCACCTTCCATTGTTACAGCGAGTTCTGTGGTCGGTGTAGAAGCCAGACCGATGTTTACCACATCAAATCCCATCCCCATCAAAGTTCCACATACTACGTTCTTCACCATCTCTCCAGAGATACGTGCATCACGTCCAACTACAATCTTATTACTTTTTACAGTAGTTGTTTTACGAATCAGCGTAGCATAAGCCGAAGTAAACTTTACAATATCAAGCGGATTCAGTCCTTCTCCGGCTTTTCCCCCGATGGTTCCGCGAATACCGGAAATAGATTTAATCAGTGTCATGACAATTATTTTCCTAAATTATAAGTAAGTTCATAGAAACAAGGATATACATACTTGGAAGCCGTAGAGGAACCCTGACCATGAGGAACAATCAAACGTACTCGTGTAACCTGTTCACTTGAGGTAGTTCGGAAAGGCTTCACATACTTCAACGGAATCAGCCATCCGGTAGGAACCGCAGTACTGCCATACTGATTATACATCAGCGAGCGTCCCTGAAAAGTAGCCGAATAAGAAGTACCGTCTATTGTAACCTTAAATTCCTCATCATAGATATAATAGTCGGGGTTAAGAACTCCCATATTAGCCAGTAAAGTATCACCCACAGCCATGCCCAAATCAGAACGTTCCTGCACAGCAACCTCCACAAAACGAGAAAGTATTTCCTGTGAGCCATCTCCCAGTACCTTTCCTTTATATTCGCCTGCATGTTCTCCTTCGGTATACTTCGGACCTTTCTGAATAATATTCATGTATACACCGCTTTCTTCAAACAGAACATACTGGTTTTCTGTTGTCATTGTATCCTGCGCATAGAAGTCTTTTTCGCTGATTACATTAATGTTGTTACGGCTAATCCATGCATTAATAGCATCTGCTTCTTCTTCTTTCATCTCCGCATACGTTTTGCCATTGTTACAACTCTGTAAACAAAAAGCCAACGCACATACTATGGTAAATACAAAATTTATCTTTTTCATTTTTATTCGTTTTATCACGACAAAAGTAATAAAATGGTTAATATACACCTTCCTTTTTTATCGTATTATGAATTATTTAACGTTCAAGGGAGATTTCTTTCATTCGTTTTTCAACAACAAATCCTCATATTTTACCAAAGCCTGCTTAAACAGCCCTATAGCTTCTTCCATCGTGCCATAAAACTCTCCGCCCGAGGCATTCAGATGTCCGCCTCCATTGAAAAACTCTGCCGCAACCTTATTGCAAGGGAAATTACCTACAGAACGAAGTGAAACTTTAATCATATTCTTCTCTGTGTCTTCACGCAGGAATACAGAGAAACAAATTCCTTTCATCTGCAAGGGAATATTGACAAAACCCTCTGTATCTCCTTTCACATACTGGAACTTACCTTGTTCTTCACGGGTAAGCCAAATCAGTGAAGAGCGGAATTGAGGGAATACTTCCATTTTATCGTACAGCACATAACCCATCAAACGCAAACGGCCTTCGGAATAAGTATTAAAGACTTTTCGGTAAATCGCATCCTTATCGATTCCTTTCGACAGAAGCTCGCTGATAATAAAGTAGATTTCACGATTATTGGAGTTATAGCTGAAACCTCCTGTATCGGTCATCATTCCGGTATAAATACATTCAGCTCCTTCGCGGGTAATATCACTAAAATATCCCAAACGGCAAATCAAACGAAAAATCAACTCAGAAGTTGATGATATTTCCGGATGAGAAATCGTTACTTTACAGAATGGTTCCGGATTCAGATGATGGTCAATCATCACTTTACGTCCTTCTGCTTTTGCAACTGATGCTGCTACAGCGTCAATGCGCGAGAGAGCATTGAAATCCAAACAGCAAATTACATCAGCTTCTGCAATCAACTGATCAGCAAATTCAGCATATTTATCATATCGGATAATATCTTTTGCTCCAGGCATCCAACGAAGAAAGTCGGGAAAAGCATTAGGTACTATAACGTGAACATTCTTTTCCTGTCCTTCCAAGAAGTGGTATAGTCCCAGTGAAGATCCCAAAGCATCTCCATCGGGAGACACATGTGTAACAATTACTATTTTGTCTGCTCGGTCAAAGTATTTCTCTACTTTATCAATATTGGCCTGAAGTATTACTTTTGATAACATATGTGTATAAATTTTTGAAGCAGCAAAAATACAAATTTTATTCTGATTCTACCTGGAGTTATCTACAAAATCAGCCGATTACATACAGGTAAAGTTTGAAGTTTTTATTCTTTCCAGAAATGACAATTACTCATTGGCCGATTTTGCACAATGCGAGTTATATTCCACTGTTAGGATTCCAGTGCAATCAGCATCCCTTCTTCCGCCACCTCTGCATAAGAAAGACCTCTTTCACGGCATTCGTCTTTCAAACGTTCCTTGTAACGAACATTGAGTGATGAATCGAACAAAATCTGACGAGGAGAAAAGACGCTGGTCAGATCGGACAGACTACCTTTGAATCCCCTACATACATATATATAATCCAACTCCAATGGAAAAGCCGATTGTTTTTCTCTCCACCGGCCATCATCTATCAGTCCCACAGACAATGAACCGACTTGATAGATACCGGAAGAATTATCCAATAGCGTAAGTTCTCTCCCATGCTTAATATATACAGAAGAACGGGCTACACAGAGATAATGCTGCTCCGGAAACAACTTATTGGAAAGGAACGTTCCCAACCAGACATTCAGTACAATCAAAAAAGGCAATAAACGACGAAAAGTCCACTTTCTGTAGCAAGAATAAAAGAAAGCTATCAGTAAAAAAGAAAGCACAACCTGAGTTTCCGAATAATAAATGGATGTAAACTGTGAGGAAGACAGACCTTGTACCCATGCCATGGTTTCATTAAGAGCAATTACTCCTCCCTTCAAACAAGCGACAATCAGACTGCTTACCCCTACCCCAGCCGAGATGTCTAAACACAATGCCAATAGAGCAGTACCTAATATACAAACCGCAAGCGGAGTTACTACCAAATTGGACAACAGAAAATAAGTGGGAAAAGCTCCAAAATAATACAATATCAAAGGTAAGGTACCCAGCTGAGCTGCCAGTGATACAGCCATCGTGTTCCATACATATTTTAAAGGTTTATTGCGAACCGACTTAGACGAAAATATCGGATAAAACAGAATTATTGACAAGACAGCAATAAACGACAATTGGAAACTGACGTCAAACAAATAAAGAGGTTGATACAACAACATCAGAAAAGCAGCTAATACCAACGCATGTCCACCCGAGAAACGATCTTCCACAAAAAGTGAAGCTATTATATATAAGGAGAACATAGTCACAGCACGAACTACAGAAGGACTCAGTCCTGTCATAAAAGCAAATCCCCACAACAGACTGACTATCACCAGAGCAATCCCTGTCTTTCCGCCTCTCAAATAGCGTAACGGATACAGAATACCACCAAGAATCATCGCCAGAATACCTATATGAAGTCCCGACAATGCCAAAATATGACTTACCCCTGCTGCACTATAAGTCGCTTTCAGCTCCGGTGTCAAATCGCTCTTGTCTCCCACAGTAAGAGCCGATACCACAGCCAGTACTTCACCAGTCAGCCCCCACTCACTGTACTTCTGCACAATAGACTCTCTCAGCTGAAGTGCCCGCTGTCTGAATGTGAGTTCCGCTTCCCGTTTCAACAACTTCCAGTCTCCTCGAAAAGCTACCGCAGTTCCACTCACACCCTGTACCTCCAAATATCTGCCATAGTCAAAGCCGGTAAGCAAAGCGGCCGAAGCAGGACGACGAATACATGCCTGAAAACAAATACGGTCTCCTATGGCAGGAGTATCCTGCAAGGAATCGGGCATCCAATACAACAATACAGACCGGTCTACCGGTATCCAGCAGTTCTGAAGTGTATCTTGCCGTGCCATTACCCGTACCTTGGCCTGCAGGGTTTTCTTTTTAGGCTGTGGTATATCTTCTACAATTGCTGTATAGACACACTCTTCTTCCAGCCAGTCATAGCGCACCTGTTCCACCCGAAGGGTAGAAAGCAACATACCAAGTATAATAAAACAAAGGGAAATTATTCCACCAAAGAAAAAACGGGAACGATACTTTCCTATAAAATACAATCCTGCTGTCAACGCAGTACCGACAAGTAAACATCCCCAAAGAAAAGACACAGAAAGATATCCGGAAAACAATCGTTCCGATAAAAAGATTCCGGTTGCCAGCGCAAGGGTCAACCGGAATATAGGATAAGCTGTCAATGTGGATACAGCTGCCACACTTTACTTCTTCAACTGTTTCAACTGATGAATCATATCAATCATATCGGGAGCCTTAAATACAGCATTACCTGCCACCAGAACATCAGCTCCGGCATCGGCCAATAGAGCACCAGTTTCCAGATTTACTCCACCATCGACTTCAATCAATGCATGTGAGCCTGTACGCGCAATCAGTTCACGCAATTCTTTTACTTTATTCAGTGTATGTGGAATGAACTTCTGACCACCAAATCCAGGGTTTACACTCATCAGCAATACCATATCTACTTCGGTAATAATATCAGCCAGCATAGACACAGGTGTAGACGGATTCAATGTAACTCCTGCCTTCATTCCTGCCTCCTTGATTTGCTGTACAACGCGATGCAGATGCGGACAAGTTTCAAAATGCACATTCATCATCATCGTGCCCAAATCTTTCACTTCCTTGATGAACTTTTCGGGCTGTACAATCATCAGATGCACATCAAGCGGTTTCTGACACAGTTCTGCCACGTATTTCAATACCGGAAATCCGAAAGAGATATTAGGAACAAATACCCCATCCATAATGTCGATATGCAGCCAGTCGGCCTCACTTTGGTTAATCTTATCCAAGTCTGCTTTCAAATTTCCAAAGTCTGCCGACAGCAGCGATGGAGATATCTTCAAATCATTTGCCATATCAATACAGTCTATTTAGTTTTATCAATTTTTCTGGGTAACGTTTCATACTGGAAAGGAGGAGCCACTTCATAATTACCTTTATCGTCCGTCCAACGACAATGTGCTATGCCCACCTTATTTCCTTTTATTTTAAGTACAGCAAACGATCCGTTTCCATCCTCATCGGGCCACGCATTGTTCACTTGATAAATAGGATACCCCCGATAATGCTGTACGGAAGGTTCATGAGTATGTCCAACCAGGAATGCAGCTACGTTATAACGGTCCAAAATGTCGAACAAACGTTCTCTGGCACTTTCAGGCCACCATTTAATCGCCCAATCATCCACGCCATAGTGCTGTATATATACCACCGGATTACCTTTTGAGGCATATTTTTCCAAGTCATCTTCCAGCCATTTCCAATTCGCTTCGCCCAATACGGTATCTCCCGAGAAGCGTTGAGCCTGCACAAAATGCACATGACCGATATTCCATGAATAACTGCGGCTTGACGGATGTACGTTCAAGATCTCTTTATGCTGCAATTTCTCCAACAGCAAAGAATCCAAATAATACAGATTGAAAGCCCTTCCCGTCAGATTAGCCATAGAGTCTCCGGATATAGGGTCGATATCATGGTTCCCGAATCCGGGATATACAGGATAATTCACACTTTTATCCCCTTCTTTTCTTTCATAACGCTGACGATATAAATCCAGTATATCGGGATGAGGTTTATCAAACATATCTCCTGCTACAATAACTCCATCCAGTTTACCGACTGTAGTTCCTGCTATTCCCTGAGGGGCATCTTGTGGAAAGCAGAATTTACCTTCTATATTATTAATTGCACGTACATGATAGTACTGATCCGTTTCGGGAGGTAAATCAAAATGCAAATCACCGGCAACAACTACTGTTACCTCGTCTGCTGTTTGCGATTTATCCGAACACCCGCACAAACAGCATACCCCCAATACGCTCCATAGATAAAAAAAAGATTTTCTTGCCATATTAAATCAGAATCAATTCATTACTTCTCCCCATCCAACAGCTTTATACCAGGCAATAGATGAAGTATAATATGTATTCCATGTTCCATTATTTACATTACAAGGATCGTACATTCCCATACCACAAAAACGGCTATCATCTATTACAAGTTCATTAAAATTATATCTGGCGCCCGATAAACAATTCTTAGCAACCACTACCTGCGACATGGCATCCCGTATGGCATCGGGAGTCGTTCCTCCGTTTACTTTTGTGAGATAATCCACCAAATCGAAAGAGAAGTATTTATACGAAAACACACCGTACTGTTGTACCTTCGTATAATCAAAATTCTTCACTGTTTCCTTGTTTCGAGTCAGTTCCGCCTTCACCACTTCTGCCAATTCTTCCATCTTTGTACAGTCGAAGGCTGCATAGGTTCCCATGCACGTTCGTGCATCTTCTGCATTAAAACTGACGATAATATCGCAAACGCTTTGCCAATTTACCTCATCTTCATACAGCAAATCGAATATACGATCATAAGGCATTCCGATTCTCGGTGTTTCCATTACCGACGCAAAACAATACCGTGTAGCATTACGAAGTTCGTATGCCACCTCTGCAGTGCCCATCATACAGGCATCAAACATTACGAAATCGAGATTGTCATCAGGAAAACTTCTTTCCAATGTCTGTGCCAATTCCGGAATATTAATAGCATTCTTACTACTTCCGTCTTGCCCAAAAGAACGGCCGGAATATGTAGTTGAAACCGGCAACCATCCTGTTGCATGTGAACCGAAAATCAATCCGTAGCTTTTAGAAGGAGCTATACTTTGCATCGTCTTCAAGATATCCTCCATCACATACGGATCGGTAGCCAGTCCCTCTCGCGCCTGATGAATTTTTGCATATTGCAACATCTTGCTGATGGTGATGTCACCCCAGTTAATCACCGGAATTCCGTTTATGTTTCCGTAGCCATCAGTCCGAAATTCCAAAATCTGAGGAACATCAATATTATCATTCGAAGAAGTTGGCTTATAATAAACCAATAATGTACAACTATCCGGAGAAGCGACCAGACTTTCGTACATCCATAGTACATTCTTCATAATATCTTCATCCAGATCATTATTGGCGACCAAATAGGCCAGCATGGTACGATTCTTTTTTACCGAAAGATGATAGTCCGGCAATTCATTGGAACACGATACCAACAACAGGATAGAAAACAGGCATAACAAAAGTTTCTTCATGTCAAATTAATACAATTCGGCTTTTTCGAACTTAAATTCCGGATTTACATCCTTTATAATCAATGATTTTCCCTTCTGGTAACGTTGTCTAATCTTATTGACTTCCTTATTCAGTTTTTTCTTGCTTTTATTGAAATAGATAAAACAAGTACGGTTTTTTCCATTCTCCTTGCTTTCCAGATACTCTTTCAACTGGATACTATACTGTGCTCTTCCATCCAGAAGTCCTTTTTCTCCCAATGAAGCACTATCTACATACTGCACATTGGTAAAATAGACTAAAGAATCTGTAAACGAAGCAGATACTCCAGCTATATACACACCATACTCTTTATCCTTAGACTTCTTTCCCCACATAGGAAAAGCAAGAGAAGCTATCAACAAGAAACAAACAAATTTCAGATACCGCATAATAAATCATTTTATATATAATGTGACAAAAGTAAACATTTATAGGCAAACTAAAAAAGGTAAATAATAAATTAATAAGAAAAACCAATAAAAAATGCGAAGCCCGTTCTTTCCGGACTTCGCATCTTTAATCTCTTTTTAGATTCGAAAATCAAGCCTTATCTTATTACCCCAAATAAGATTTGAGCAACTTACTACGAGAATTTTGTCTTAATCTTCTGATAGCTTTTTCCTTAATCTGGCGGACACGCTCACGAGTGAGCCCAAATTTGTCCCCGATTTCTTCCAACGTCATTTCCTGCGTATTAATACCGAAAAACATCTGGATAATATCCTTTTCTCTTTCGGTCAGCGTAGAAAGTGCTCTGTCGATTTCCTTCGAAAGTGATTCATTAACCAGCGAACGGTCTGCCATTGGCGAATCGTCATTCACCAATACATCCAGCAAACTATTATCTTCTCCTTCGACAAACGGTGCATCCACCGAGATATGACGTCCGGAAACCTTCAAGGTATCGGAAATCTTATCTACCGGGATTTCCAACTCGTCAGCCAATTCTTCCGGTGAAGGACGACGTTCGTTTTCCTGCTCAAATTTAGAGAAGGCTTTGCTGATTTTATTCAGCGAACCTACCTGGTTCAAGGGCAAACGTACAATTCGAGACTGTTCTGCCAAAGCCTGCAAAATAGACTGACGAATCCACCATACAGCGTAACTGATGAATTTGAAACCACGGGTTTCATCAAACTTTTCGGCAGCCTTGATCAAACCAAGGTTTCCCTCATTAATCAAGTCCGGCAAGCTTAATCCCTGATTCTGATACTGCTTGGCTACAGACACTACAAATCGCAAGTTCGCACGCGTAAGCTTCTCTAATGCTATACGGTCCCCTTTACGAATGCGCTGAGCGAGTTCTACTTCTTCTTCTACAGTAATCAGGTCTTCACGACCTATTTCCTGCAAGTATTTGTCCAAAGAAGCGCTCTCTCGGTTAGTGATACTTTTGGTAATCTTTAATTGTCTCATTATTATAAACCGATTTGGTAGGCAAAGTTACTAAAAAATAATCAAAGATGAAGTCTTTCTTTAAGAAAGATTAAGTATTAAATTTTGTCAATATTACTTACACAAACTTTACTCCTTATCTTTTCAACTGATTCTTTTTATAAACACTTCTCACACAAAAAGGTTCTGAGGGTATTTTACAAGAAAAACAAAATAACATTAAAAAAGGAATTACACTATACAAATTCAAGAAATCAGCACTTTCCGATAACACGCATTTGAAGAAAAATCTTCATTTACAAAAAATCTCTGGAAAAGACGAATAAAAAGGGACAAATGTCTTCGTAATGCCTGTCA
>OGNM01001426.1_pt1 | contig 10421 bp, 10 predicted proteins | sample 1573441 | NCBI WGS metagenome assembly OGNM01 (sample SAMEA2581915, study PRJEB24529) | metagenome | biome: Human gut stool | place: China | collected 2011
CGTGGGCGGTATGCCTACCGTGGCAGCCGATATGGATCTTGTCTCCATTGCAAAAGCCTGTGGCTACCCTCATGCCGTATCCGTTGCCACCTACGAGGAACTGGACAGGGAACTGACCGCTGCAAAAGAGAGAGATGCCCTGACCTTTATCGAAGTGAAATGCGGCATTGGCGCCAGAGAAGACCTCGGCAGACCTACTACCACAGCACTGGAAAACAAGCAGAACTTTATGGAGTATCTGAAAAATCTGGGTTAAATTTTGTTGACAGTAGTAAAAAAGAAATGTAATATAACAGATATAGAAAAGTCATGTCAAATAATGCTCTAGGATGTAAGTTTCTCAGAAGATGAGTAGAACAAATTCCTGGGGCATTTTTTGCTAGTGAAAGTCAGATTGTGTATTGACACGATTAAAAGGGGCGAAAATGGGAAACTTACAATATCGGAAGGTCACGAGAGAAGTGGAAGATACTTCTTTTACATGTGGTATTCCATCCATAGATGAATATGTGAAAAATTCATATTATCCTACCATAGTACAGCATGCATATGGTTATAGTATAAGTGGCAGGGGGATTGTTCTTGGATATTATATGATAATGTTCCGAGAGATAGAATTAGATGATTTTCCGCCGGAGATAGCAGACTATGATCCGGAAATTAAGGACCGGAAAGTATCGGCTGTTCATATTCGCTATATAGCAATAGATGAAAAATATCAACATAATAGGATTGGTACGGCTGCAATTCAGACAATAATAAAAAGTGTGAAGATGTTGGCAGCTAACTGGCCAATTCGGGTAATTACGATAGATGCCAGAGAAGATCTGGTTACATGGTATGAAAAACTTGGCTTTCGTAAAATGGTTTATAATACACCGGGCCAGGATGGCATTACGGTTTCAATGTTTTTGGATTGTATGCAGAAAAAAGATGAATTTATGGAATACATAGACAGTATATATGAATAGGAGGGAAAATATATGAATGGTGAAAGAGTTGGAGACATTGTACTACATGGCAACGATGCCATTCGATTTGCGTATATGCTTTATCACCCGACGGAAGAGGAATTATTATACAACAGGAGCGTTCTGGAACGGATTGATAATAATATTACAATCACGGAAAGAGATAATGGGTATGATGCGGAAATTAAGGATCTGGATTTAAGCTTTTTAGAAGAAAAGCCACAATGCAGTCTGGATAACATAGAGGTTACATGGACGATCAATATTCAAAAAGAAGAATTTTTCTATTCAAACAGCAGTAATGAAAATCAGGTGCAGATGGTGGTGGATACGCAGAAAACACCGATATATGAAAAAACAACAAGTGATGGAATGAGCTTGGTGGCTGCATAGGAGGAAATATGGAAAGTGCATTTCAGTTTAGTAATCCATCATTGACAAAAATGGAATTTTGTATCAACGAAGATTTTGAAAACAGCCGGGATAAAGAAGTAAAGATTGCAGTGAACATGGGAATTCAGATTGACAGAAGTTCAACTGATAACAATGCAAGAGTCAGTCTGACACTGGAAATAGGAAAAAAGGATTCATCAGATCCGTTCTATGTGTGTGCAACAGAAATGGCGGAATTCAGATGGCCGGATAGTCTGAATTTGGAAATGGTAGAAAAATTGCTGAATCAAAATGCTCCTTCCTTGCTGCTAGGGTATTTAAGACCTATTATTTCGCAGATTACGGCAGCATCACCATATAATGCCTATAATTTACCGTTTATAGATTTTTCAGAGAAATAAGATGATGTATCGTGCACTTTTTGCACAGTTATTTTTCATAAAAGAATGAAAATTTATCTATATAAAAAGCTGCCTGTATGGTAAAATACATACCATACAAGCAGCTTTTCATATATTACAAAAGCAGAAAGAATGAGGGAGTACATATGGAAATTAACATTGGTATTATCGCAATTATTGTATTGGCCATTGCCATCCTGGCCATCCTGGCATCCGGTTATGTGAAGGCGTCACCGAACAAAGCCTACATCATTTCCGGTATCAAGAGAGAACCTAAGGTTCTGATCGGTCGTGCAGGCATCAAGATTCCTTTTCTGGAGAAGAAGGATGAGCTGATCCTGAAGCAGATCAGTATCGACATCAAGACCAACGGTTATATACCTACCAAGGATTTCATCGGTGTGGATATCGACGCCGTGGCAAAGGTCAGAGTCCTGACCCAGAGAGATGTCACCGTAAATGCGAAGGGTGAAGTCGTGGCAGGTGCGGATGCGAACAAGAGAATCACCACCGAGATGGCTAACGCAGCCATGAAGAACTTCCTGAACATGAACGAAGATGCACTGACCGATTCCTTACAGGGTAACATGCGTGAGATCATCGGTACCCAGTGCCTGAAGGAACTGTGTAATGACCGTAAGACTTTCGGTGATGAGGTACAGGCAAAGGCGCAGAAGGATATGAACGCTTTAGGTATCTGGATCGAGTCCTGTAACATCCAGAAGATCGAGGATGAGAACAACCTGATCACTGCTTTGGGACAGGATAACATGTCCCAGATCCAGAAGGACGCTTCCGTTGCAAAGGCACAGGCTGACAGAGATGTGGCCATCGCCAGAGCACAGGCGCAGAAGGATGCTAATGATGCACAGGTCATCGCAGAGACCGAGATTGCCCAGAAGCAGACCGAACTGGCCATCAGCAGAACTGAAGAAAGAGTCCGATATCAAGAAGGCAGAAGCTGACGCAGCATATAAGATCCAGGAAGAGGAACAGCGTAAGACCGTGGAGATCAGCACAGCGAATGCGAACCTGGCCCGTCAGGAGAAGGAACTGGAATTAAAGGAGAGAGAAGTATCCATCAAGGAGAAAGCTCTGGAAGCTGAGGTCAAGAAGACCGCAGAAGCAAACAAATACGCAGCACAGCAGAAGGCAGATGCCGAGCAGTATGAGCGACAGAAGAGAGCGGAGGCCGAACTCTTCGAGATCCAGAGACAGGCAGAGGCTGAGAAAGCAAAGTCCGAGGCAGAGAGATTCGCCAAGGAGCAGGCGGCAGAGGCACTCAAGGCAGCAGGCCTGGCAGAGGCAGCAGCCGTAGCAGCCAAAGGTAAAGCAGAAGCAGAAGCTATCCAGGCGAAGGCAGAGGCAGAGGCAGCCGGTATCCTGAAAAAGGCAGAAGCTATGAAGCAGTACGGTGACGCTGCAAGACAGCAGATGGAGCTGGATACTTTGAAAGTATACTTCGAGCAGCTGCCCAAGATCGCCGAGGCTGTGGCTAAGGGCTACATGAACGTAGATTCCATCAAGATGTTCGGCGGCGATTCCAGCAAGCTGGCAGGCGATATCATGACCACCGTGACCCAGGTCACCGATGGTATCAAGGAGTCCACCGGACTGGATATCAACGAGATGCTGGCTAAGGGATTTGCAAAAGAAACAAAGTCTGAAGAGACTGGTTCTACAGCAAATGCCGATTACCATGAGGTAAAGCCGGAATAATACTTGCGATAAGCGACAGAATGTCATAAACTGAGGGTACAGAGACAAAATAAAAGTCTCTGTACCCTCTTGCTTTTGCGGGCGGGGGATGAAGATGAAAGTGGAAAAGGAAGAAAAGATGACAACAGCAGATCCGAAGGCGACAAAAGAAACAGTAGAATTATGGTATTACCTACATGCCGTAGCAGGTAAACAGATCATTACCGGTCAGCACACCCAGACCATTCCCTGCGAAGAGATAGATTACATCAGGCAGGTCACCGGAAAGGAACCGAAGCTGCGGGGCTTTGAACTGCTGGCGTATTCTCCGAATATCAATTATGAAGATGCTTCCCCGGAATGCATCCAGGAAGTGGAAGAAAATAAGGGGACCGTGGAGACGGCATTGCAATGGGCCAGAAAACAGCAGGAAGCCGGAAATGGTGGTATTCTCACCTTTACCTTTCACTGGTTCTCGCCTCTGGAAGGCAGAGACAAGAGTTTCTATACCGAACACACGGATTTTGATGCAAGGGAAGTATTGAAAGAGGGAACCCCAGAGAGAGTGGCATTCTATCATGACATGGATGTGATTGCGGAGATCCTGCGGCGCTTTCAGGAAGAGCGGATTCCCATTCTCTGGCGCCCGTTCCATGAATCCTACGGTACCTGGTTCTGGTGGGGAGCGCAGGGCCCGGAAGTGGCGAGAAACCTGTATCACCTGATGTTCGATTACTACACAGGTGAGAAAGACCTGCATAACCTCCTATGGGTATGGAACAGCGACGTACCGGAAGCCTATCCCGGGGATTCTTACGTGGATGTAGTATCCATGGATGTCTACCTCCCGGAGTATCAGTCCACAGACTATGCGGATGCCTATGAGAAACTGGTGACAGCCACCTCCCGTGGCAAAGTGGCTGCCCTGGCAGAAGTGGGATACCTTCCAGATGTGGATCTTCTGCAAAAAAGCAGAATCCCCTGGGCTTACTACATGACCTGGTCCAAGGAATTCTGCATCGGCGAAAAATATAACAGCGTAGAAAATCTGAAGAAAATGTACGACAGTGAATACGCGGTGACTTTGTGATACGGTCACATTTGCACTTGTTGCAGTTTGGCAATGAGAGCGTCCTTTAGAACTTTGGAATAATTGATACCGCAATTATCACAGGCAGTGTTTAACCACGCCGGAATAGTCAGTGTCTTCTTAACAGCCCTGTCATCATAAGCACGGGCATAATTATCCAAATTCACACAGATTAGATTTATTAATGCAGTGGGATCATCTGATTTCACTGCATTAATTGCAGTAGGGGCGGGGAGAGCATCGCCGTCTCTCAGAGAAGTAAACAGATATTGTGCACATGCTTCCTGTGCCATGGCAAAGGCATCTGCAAGACTGTCACCATAGGTGGCGAGATCATTAAGATCGGGAAAAATGACAGAGTATTTCCCATTCGCTTCCGGGTAAAAAATAGCCGGATATATATAATTCATAAGATCACTCCTTTCAGAGGCTGTTCCATATTATTTTAGTCCAGCCTGTTTAAAGGATGATTCGCTCTAATTCGCGAAAACGCATGGATTATCTCTCCTTTCTTAAGGTAACACGTATAATACGTGAAGTCAATAAGTGTTGGGAAAATTCGCCGAAGAATTGGCGTATTTAGAAACTTTCAAAATAAAATGAAATAATTGTACTGTGTAACAGGAAAGAAAGTAACAAAAATGTTTTTCTCAGAAATTGGAACAAAAGTACTAAAAACAATTTACATAAATCTAAAATATGCTATAATATTTCCGTATTGAGACAAAATATTTGTGAGTTGTAGCCAAAAAACACTACAATTTCACACATATTTCCAATTATCGACAAAAGCAATGGGTGAGAGAGTTTATGGAAACAGGCAGAAAAAAAGTCCGTTTAGGTGAATTGTTGGTAAACAGTGGGGTGATCACGGCAGAGCAGTTGCAGCAGGCACTGGACAACCCCAATCGTCAGGGCAAGAAGCTGGGAGAATTCCTGGTAGATGAAGGCATCGTATCGGAGGATGATCTGGCGAAGGCACTGAGCCGCCAGCTGGATCTGGATATGATCGATCTCCAGAGCGTCAATGTGGACAAGGAAGTACTGAATCTGGTACCGGTCAACGTCCTGAAGAAGAACAAGATATTCCCCTTCGCCTACAAAGAAAATAACTTCAACGTTCTCATGGTCGCCATGGCGGATCCCCTGGATTACAACGCCATCGATGACATCAACATCATCACCAACTATCAGGTAGAGCCCGTAGTAGCCACCACCCGCAGCATCATGCTGGCCATCGATAAATATTTCGGTCAGGAGGAAGTAACCGAGGCACTGGCGGCCTACGCCAAAGAGAAGAAACTGGACGTGGTGGAAGACATCGCCACGGAGGAGAACATCAACAGTTCCCCTATCGTAATGCTGGTAAAGGATATGATTGAAAAAGCAGTCCGCCAGCGTGCGTCCGATATCCATATCGAACCCATGGAAAATATCATCCGTGTCCGTTACCGTATCGACGGTGCATTGTATGAGAGAGCGAGATACGGTGTCAATGTATTGTCTGCCATCATCGCCCGTATTAAGATTATCGGCGGCATGGATATCTCCGAGAAGAGAAAGCCGCAGGACGGCCGTATCACCCAGGTGGTAGACCGTGTGGAATACGATATCCGTGTATCCATCCTGCCTACCGTATACGGGGAAAAAGTCGTAATGCGTCTTGCAGCGAAGAGTGCACTGAACCGCGACAAGAGCCAGTTAGGCTTCAAGCCCTACGAATTAGAACAGTTTGACTATATCCTGAAAAATCCTCACGGTATCATTCTGGTAACCGGACCTACCGGAAGTGGTAAGTCCACCACCCTGTATACCGCACTGAGCGAGCTGAACAAAGAGGACGTGAACATCATCACCGTAGAAGATCCTGTCGAGGCGAACATCGACGGCATCAACCAGGTACAGGTCAACACCAAGGCAGACCTCACCTTCGCGACGGCACTGCGTTCCATCCTGCGACAGGACCCGGATATCATCATGATCGGTGAGATCCGAGACCAGGAGACCGCCAGCATTGCCGTACAGGCGTCCATCACCGGACACCTGGTGGTAAGTACCCTGCATACCAATTCCTCCGCCAGCACCATCACCCGTCTGGAGGATATGGGCATCGAGTCTTACCTGATCGCAGATTCCGTCATCGGCGTTATCGCCCAGCGGCTGGTACGCAGACTTTGTCCTTTCTGTAAAAAGCCGAAGCAGGCAACCAGGGATGAAAAAGAGTTCATGGGCATGAGGGAAGAGGAAGATGTAACCATCTACGAGCCCTGTGGATGCAGCAAATGCGACAATACCGGCTTCAAAGGCCGTATCGGTGTCTATGAGATCATGCAGATCACTCCGAAACTGAAAACCATTATCAGCAAGCGGGAGGGTGCCGATATCTTAAAGGAAGAAGCATTAAAAGAAGGAATGCATACCCTGCGTATGAGTGCCACGGACTACGTACTGGATGGCACCACCTCCTTCTCCGAGATGGTAAAGGTATCATTTGACGTATAATTTTATAAAAACCGCAAGATTTTATAGAAATTTATCAAAATTTATAAAAATTTTTCAAAAACCTGGGCCTTTCTAGGACCGGGGTCCGTCTTACATAGTTGGGGAGACAGTTAAAGATAGAGACGTAATTGGAGGGAAGGCACATGGCAACCTATGGCTACAAGGCCATCACAAAGGCTGGAAAAGAAGTAAAGGGAAGTTTGGAAGCGGATAACAAGGATCTGGCAATGGCAGAACTGAGAAGGCAGGAACTGACCGTTATCGATCTGGGAGAACAGAGCTTCCTGACGAAAGACATCGACATCCAGATCGGCGGATGGCCCAAGGCCAGAGATCTCAGCGTCATGTGCCGCCAGTTCGTCAGTATGACCAAAGCGGGCGTCAGCATCCTCGAATCCCTGAAAATGCTCTGCGAGCAGACAGAGAACAAGAGATTACAGGATGCACTGAAGGAAGTCCGCATCAGCGTGGAAAAGGGTGAGACCCTGGCAGACTCCCTGGCAGAGCATCCGAAGGTATTCCCGGGGATTATGGTGAACATGGTGGCTGCGGGTGAAGCATCTGGTAGTCTGGAGATCGCATTGGAACGTGTAGCAACCCAGTTAGAGCGTTCCCACAAGACCCAGGCAATGGTGAAGAAAGCAATGATTTATCCGATTGCTGTTGCAATTGTAGCTGTTATTGTAACCATTGTAATGTTAGTGATGGTTATTCCGAACTATGAGACCATGTTCAAAGATCTAGGTACAGAATTACCATGGATTACTCAATTTTATGTAAATCTGAGCCATGGCATTGTCAATTACTGGTTCATTATTATTCTGGTAATTATAGCACTGGTATTTGCTATTCGTGCATTTGCTAAGACAGATGCAGGAAAGCATTTCTTCGGAAAAATTGCATTGAAGGCACCGTTATTCGGAAAACTGACCACAAAGTCAGCATCTTCTATGATGGCACGTACCATGAGTACCTTGCTGGGTGCCGGTGTACCACTGATCGAAGCAGTGGACATTGTGTCAGGAGTTATGAGCAATGTTTACTTTAAAGAAGCAATGGAAGATGCCAAAGAAGAGATCACCATTGGTATGCCACTGTCCAGACCTTTGCAGGAGAGTGGATTATTTCCTCCTATGGTATACCAGATGATCCGTATCGGTGAGGAATCCGGTAATACAGAGGAAATGCTGGACAAGCTGGCAGATTATTACGATGAAGAAGTGGAAATGTCTGTGCAGTCCCTCATGGCGGCTATGGAACCTATGATCATTATTGTACTGGCAGTCGTGGTCGGTGGACTGATCGCTGCATGTATGATGCCTATGATGTCCATGTATACGGCACTGGATAACTTATAATTATTTGGGATTATCCGTCCTGTGTAGGGACAGGACGATAATTAATAAATGGGGCGGAAAACTTACTACCCTGAAATTAAAAAACACATAAAAAGGAGAATGTAATTATGAACAAGAAACAGAAGAGCTTAACTAACAAAGGTTTCTCCCTGGTAGAACTGATCATCGTTATTGCTATCATGGCAGTACTGGTTGGTGTACTGGCACCTCAGTTCATTAAGTATGTAGAGCAGTCTAGAAGATCTAAAGATATTCAGGCAGCTGCAAACTTACAGACTGCATATTTAACGGATATCGCAGATAATCAGATTACTGGAGATCTTGGTACATCAGCAACTGCTCCCGTGGAAATCACAGGTAACAAAGTAAATGATGCGACAACCCCTGGAACGGTGCCTACGACCGTTAGCAGTGCACCTACAGTATCTGGAACAGCTACAGGTATTACTAAGTTTTATGTATTTGCAGATGTTTCAGAAGGAACTGCTCAGGTATTTGTTGGAAATGATGATGCAAGTACATTATATGATTTGACAACTGAAGCAGGTGCTGCAGCGTATAAGGCAGCTAACTAATTTTTTGAAAGGCACTCGACATGCTCCCAACAATTCTTCTCTACATAGTCGTATTCCTTTATGGAATCGTAATCGGTAGCTTCCTTAATGTGTTGATCTACCGTATTCCGAAAAAAGAGAATATTGTAACGACCAGGTCTCACTGCATGAACTGCGGTTACCGCTGTTCAGCTACCTGGTACTGGGAGGCAAATGTCGGAAATGCAAGGCACATATCTCCGTTCAGTACCCCGTCATCGAGGCACTGAACGGAGTGCTGTACCTGCTCGTATTCTGGAAATATGGGATGAGCGTGGATTCCCTAGTCTACTGCTTGTTGTTTAGTACACTTCTTGCTTTAAGTGTGATTGATTTCAGAACATATGAGATCCCTGTGGGATTTAACTTATTTATACTGGCACTGGGGCTGATCCACGGAGCTTTCCACTATACAAAGTGGTTGGATTTCCTGATCGGCTTCCTGTGTGTCAGTGTATTTTTGCTTATTCTGTATTACGCTACCGGAGGCAGAGCCATCGGTGGCGGAGATGTGAAGCTGATGGCAGTCTGCGGACTGTTACTCGGCTGGAAACTCATTATTTTTGCGTTTTTACTGGGATGTATCATCGGTTCCGTGATTCATCTGATCCGTATGAAAGTAAGCGGCGAAGGACATGTCCTCGCCATGGGACCGTATCTTTCTGCGGGGGTGGCAATCGCCGTCCTGTGGGGCAATGAATTCTTACAGTGGTATCTGCATTTTTACTTATAAATGATATCCGCATTTCGAACATGATTTCAGAAAGTTCTTCAAAGATTCCGCGATGGCGGAAGGCTTTTGAAATATGATAAATACCGGGAAGAGGAAGGGTAGAAATATGGCAATGAACAATCGCGTATTGAGTATTGAGATCGGCAACTCTTTTACGAAGATCTGCGAGATGGACTACAAGGTGAAAAAGCCGAAGGTCTATAAGGTACTGACAGTGGAAACGCCGGAGGGCATCGTGGTGGATGGTATGCTGCAGCCAACACAGGATTACGCAGACCATCTGGCGAATGCACTGGGGACGAACGGCATTCGGACGAAGAAAGTAATCTTTACCATTTCTTCTACCAGAGTGGCGAGCCGTGAGGTACAGATTCCCAATGTCAAGGCGAGTAAGATCGAGGCACTGGTGAAGACCAATGCCAGTGACTATTTTCCGGTGGATCTGACCCAATATGAGATCGGACATTATCTGGCAGGCGGTCTGGCAGAGAATGGCAAGCTTCGTGTCATGGCTCTGGCCGTACCCAAGGCTCTTTTAAACAGCTATTATCAGTTGGCGCAGATGTGCGGCTGGGAGATCGAGTGTTTCGACTACAGCAGTAACAGCTTATACCAGATTCTCCGCGATGAGAAGTCCGAAAAAGTTACTATGGTCATCAAAATCGATGAGAACAGCACCATT
>OGNM01001427.1_pt1 | contig 10420 bp, 8 predicted proteins | sample 1573441 | NCBI WGS metagenome assembly OGNM01 (sample SAMEA2581915, study PRJEB24529) | metagenome | biome: Human gut stool | place: China | collected 2011
ATTGCATTCCAGTATTCTGCGATTGCATACTCCGGTAAATGGAAGTAGATTGGCGGAATCGAAGCGATCGCATCTGCTCCAACGCTCTGTGCATGTGCTGCAAGCTCCACGCTGTCTGCCGTATTGTTGCATCCTACATGTGCAATGACAGTCAGTTTTCCTTTTGCTTCTTCCATGACTGCTTCCAGCACTTTTTTCCGCTCCTCCACATGCTGGTAAATACATTCACCTGATGAACCGCCAACATACACACCCTTTACTCCTTTTGAGATCAGGTGGCGTGTCAATGCTTTGACACTCTCTGTTGAAATTTCTCCTTTTTCGTCATAGCATGCATAAAATGCCGGAATGACTCCCTGATATTTTGTAATATCTTTCATTTTATCTTCACTCCTCTGTTAGATTTTTGTCCTATTTTTTATACCGCCCTTCTTAAACAAGAAGGATAGTTTGTCAGCCTTTTACAGCTCCCATTGTAATTCCTTTTGTAAAGTATTTCTGGAATAACAGGAACACGATGATGATCGGCAGGGCTGCCAGTGCCGCACCAGCCATGATCAGACCGAAATCTGTGGCATTTTCAGCCTGCAACTTGGCAATACCAAGGGAGATCGTCAGGTTGCTTGTGCTTGATAACATGATCAACTGCATGAAGTAATCATTCCAGCTGTTGATGAATGTAAAAATCGCCAGTGCTCCGATACCCGGTTTGATCATCGGTACTACAATCTGTAAAAATGTCTTTGCCTCACTCGCTCCATCGATCTGCGCTGCCTCCAGCATTTCAGAAGGCACACCCTCCGAGAACTGTTTCATCAAGAACACACCAAACGGCCATCCTACGATCGGGAAGATAACCGCCCAGATCGTATTATATAAATTCAGACTTGACATCTCACGAAGTAATGGGATCAAAATAACCTGTTTTGGTAATGCCATTGCGCATACGATCAATGTGAAAAGTAACTGTCGTCCCACAAATCTCTTCTTTGCAAGCGCATATCCTGCCATGGATGCTGTGATACAGGTAAGGATCATGGACATGATCGCCATGAATACGGTATTGATCAGCCAGCGGACTGCAGCCGGTACCGTCGGTCCTGTCAGTGTCAGTTTCAAATCCCTGCTTCCTGTGATCAGGCTGCTAAATGGAATATTAAACTGGAACAGCGGTGCGGTCTGACGGCTGAATAACTTCTGATAGTTCGCCAGTGTCCACTCTTTTGGCCACCCGATCGGTGTTGTGGAGTTGATCGCTGCGTTTGTCTTAAAGGAACCTGTGATAATCCAATATAATGGGAAGGTAAATAATATTGCCAGTATCACAATTACAACAATGCTGATGATCTTGTATGCAGAAGGATGTTTTGTACTATTTTTGTTTTCCATATCTGTAACCCTCCCCCTAATCATTCGAATTTCCAAGTTTAAACTGGATTGCGGATAGGATTGCGATCATAATTGCAAGGACAACGCCCATTGCATCGCCGTATCCGTAACGGTACAGTTTAAATGCAGAATAATAAATGTAATACATGATCGTGTCTGTACTGTGGTTTGGTCCACCGGATGTCAGCAACTGGATCAGTGCAAAACACTGGAAACTGTTGATCGTTGTAATAACAACAATATATAATGTGGTCGGCATAATCTGTGGCCACTTGATCTTCCAGAAAGCCTGAAGGCTTGTAGCTCCATCTACATTTGCCGCTTCCACCAAGGATGCATCCACATTACCAAGTGCAGATACATAAAGTACGATTGGCTGGCCAACGGAAGTTGTAAGCAAAATCAGTATGATACATGCAAGTGCATAACGCTCATCACCCAGCCAGTTGATGTTCTGGTCGATGATCCCTGTCTTTGTACCAAGGTAATTGAAAATTCCATAGTAATTGTTAAACATCCACTTCCATACAACGGTAACTGCTACGGAACCAGTTACAACCGGAAGATAAAATATAATTCTGAATAAGGAGGTTGCCCATCCTTTCAGATCTACGATCACGGAAGATACCCATAAGGAAAAAACACATGTGATCGGAACGGAAACCACTACGATAATAAGAGTGTTCTTCAACGCCCCAAGGAAAACTTTATCCTGAAATAATTCTTTATAGTTTGCAAGTCCAACAAAAACATCCGCAGAGTTCATTGTTGAATCAAAAAAACTGGTCCACACACATAATACAATTGGAAAAATTACAAATCCCAGAAAGAAAATCAAACTAGGAAGTAAAAAAAGATATGCAGCGGTCGTTTCTTTTCTTACCAATACACGGCTGCGCTTTGATGGTTTTACTGCTGATTTCAAAGAAAACACCATCCTTTCCATAACTTTTTGGCTAAAAATCCCCTCCTCCGGTATTCCTGCGAGGAGGGGATTCCACTTATCATTTATTTAGTTGCTATACGAACTGCTTAGTTACCTGCTGCTGCGTTTGCTGTTCCAACGAACTCATCAACTGCTGTCTGGACATCAGCACCGCTTCCAACCTGCTGAAGCATATTCCACCAAGCTGTACGAGCTTCTGCCCAGCCTGGAGTTACCTGATAGTAGTCACCAAGGCACTGCATTAATGTGCTGTAATCGCTCATTGTCTGAACATCACCGTAAAGACCTGTTAAATCTTTGCCTTCTACAGTATCACGTACTGGGAAGTATGTAGAAGAAAGAACTGCGTCTGGTGTTCCTTCTGCGCTGTCTGCCATGTATTTAATAAAGAGCTTAGATGCTTCGATCTTGTTTGCATCCTTGTTGTCAAATACACCAAATCCCCAGATACCGCCACAAAGTTTTGTGTCTGTTGCATTCTCAGATGGGAATGCCATGAAAAGGATCTCATCGCCATCGTTTGTAAGTCCTGCATCGTTGTTGTCAGCGTTTAACTGCTGTGCAATGTTCCAGCAGAATGCTACATTTAAAACACCCTGACGGAATAAGTTGATCTCGTCACCACCTGCGATAGAAGCATCAAATCCGATTGCTTTGGAATCAACAAGTGCCTGGATTGCTTTTACGTTCTCAGCGGAATCTGCTGTATATTTTGTGTGATCTGCGTCTGTGAATGTTCCACCGTAAAGGTTGTTGATGAGGGCTCTTGTTCCCTGATCACCACCCTGTCCACTACAGTAAACAGCGCCTACGGTCTGTCCTGTGTGAGCATAAACAGCGTCCATTGCTTTGAAGAAATCATCTGTTGTCCATGTATGGTTCTCAGCGTCTACATACTGCATAGCGTCTGCTGCCTCAAACACTGTTTTGTTGATCGCCATACAATGTGCTGTCATACAAAGCGGATATTCATAAGTAGCTCCCTCTTTGTTCACACATGCGGATAATACAGAATCATAAATTTCAGATTTATCTGTGTCGTCCAGGATATCGGATAAGTCAACCATCAATCCTTTTGCTCCCCAGTTTGCAACCAGACGTTCCGGTCCTTCCATGATAAGGTCTGGAGCCTGTCCACCTTCGATTGCTGTATTTACCTGATCATCACCGTTTGTGTAATCAAGATATTCCACTGTCACATTGATTCCCGGATACTCCTTGTTGAAATCCTGAATCAAGGAATCAACTGTCTCTGCATTGCCCCATTCACCGATTGGATATGTCCATAAGGTAATGTCTGCCGAAACATCAGAACCGCCTGCCTCTCCTGCTTCTGCGGTCTCTGTTGTCTGAGTTTTTTCAGGAGCTGTTGTTGTGTCACTGCTTCCTGTTGTCTCAACTGTTGTTCCACAGCCTGCCAATAAGCTTGCTGCCATTGCTCCCACCAGTAAGGTAGCCAAAACTTTCTTTTTCATATTCTTCTTCTCCTTTTCTTAAAAGATTCTATCTTTCGAAGTAATTATATTTTAGAAAAATATTTTCATTTTGTCCATATACGTTTTGTACTAATTTCATTTTGAAAATATAGTACATTTGCACATAAATCCGTGCATATCAGTTTTCAAATAGTGCTAAGTGTATATCTTACACCTACAATTCCGCATATTCATCCATTTTCCTTTTGTTTTTGCATGAAAATATTTTTCATTTTTATGATTTTATCTTGCAGTGTATTTCATTTTGACATATACTTTTATATAGTAAATATTAATGTGTTTCTGTAAGCGTCTGCTTACGCAGTAAAACATAGGGTAAACAGTAACACTTGCTTCATTTTACAGGGGATTAAATTATGATTAATAAGAATTTCTGGGATCTGCTTGCGGAAAAGCAGGATTCACTCACCAAATCAGGTACGATCATCGCAGATTACCTGACAAAACATGCCGAGGAAGCGCAGTTTTTATCAATTTCCTCACTTGCCAAGGCATGCAATATGGCAGAAGCCACCATTTACCGTTTCTGTAAACAACTCGGATTTGAAGGTTATAATGAAATGAAGATTTCACTTGCGCAGGCAAATGTGACACCGACACCGTTTTCTTCCTATTCTTTAGATCCATCCATGTCGACATCTTCATTATGTGACAACGTATGTGCTTCTTTTCAGGCTGCGATCAGTAACACTATGAGTGTTCTTGACTTTGACGCAATTGACGAGGCTGCCCTTCTCTTGCAGCGCGCAACCTCCGTTTACTGTCTCGGCCAGGGTGGCAGCCGGGTTCTGGCAAATGACATCTGGGTGCGCTTCGCCACGATCTCCAATAAATTCCGCAACTGTGGTGACAGCCACACGCAATTGATCGCCGCAAGCCTCATGGGCCCAAGTGATGTCATTTTATTCGTTTCCTACTCGGGCTCCACGCACGACATGATGGACACTTTATCCGTTGCCAAAAAGACCGGTGCGAAGATCATCCTCATCACGCACTATCCGGACGCACCAGGCACAGCCCTTGCAGATGTCGTCCTCCTGTGCGGCGCCCTGGAAACACCATTGGATGGCGGCAGTATCCCGGTCAAGGTCAGTGAGTTATTCGTTGCCGAATCGCTTATCATGCGTTATCTGCCATGGTGGCAAAGTTTTTGTAAAACGCAAATAAAAGAAAAATCGTGCAGACAAAATATTATGTTTCTGCACGATTTTTCTTTTTTATTACATTCAAAACCTGACTTGTAAAAAACTTTTATAGCATTTTATTTCATCTCAGATAAAGCATCCTCATCTGCAACAATAATTACATTCGGATGAAGTCTTAAAACAGAGCCAGGAACCTGTGGTGTGATCGGTCCGTTTACGACTGCATTTAATGCTGCTGCCTTATCTTTTCCGCTGACTACAAGCAGGATTGCTTTTGCGCGAAGGATAGTTCCAACACCCATTGTGTAAGCCTGTTTTGGAACGTCATCTGCGCTTGCGAAGAAACGTTTGTTAGCCTCGATCGTACTCTCTGTCAGGTCAACAACATGAACATCCTGTGGGAAAGAATCACAAGGCTCGTTAAAACCGATATGTCCGTTACGTCCGAGTCCTAACAACTGAAGATCAATACCGCCAAGAGAATCAATCAGTTTTTCATATCTCTCACACTCGTTGGCACTGTCAAGGTTCATTCCGTCCGGAAGAAAATGATAATCCGGTCTGATGTTGACTCTGGAGAACAAATTTTTGTTCATAAAATACCAGTAGCTCTGATCATTTTCTTTTGGAAGTCCTTTGTATTCATCCAGATTTACCGTTGTGATCTTAGAGAAATCCAAGTCTCCTTTTTTATACCAGTCTACTAACTGGTCATAAGTTCCGATCGGGGTAGATCCTGTTGCAAGTCCAAGTACACTGTCATCTTTTAAGATCATCTGTGCTGAAATAATGTTTGCAGCTTTTCTGCTCATGTCACGATAGTCTTTGGTTCTGATAATTTTCATTTTCAATCTCTCCTATCTGTCTTCATTTCCGCGCAATGTGCGCTGTACTTCTCTCTGGATCTTCTCAATACGCATACGGTCGTCATTCACATAGGCTGCATACAAAATATCAATCATCAAAAGCAGTGGAAACTGCGGTGAGATCAGATTCCCATGATTAAGATGCTGCAGAGAAGGAACCAACAATACTTCATTGCAAAAATCCTCATAGGTCTGCCGGTTTTTCCCCGTAATAAGCATTGTCCTTGCCCCCTGCTGAAAACCTCTGTCGAGCATATACAAAATCTCTGATTTTGTACCGCTCAAGCTCAACCCGATCATCAGGTCATGCCGGTTTAAAAAAACAGACTGCATCCTCATATCCTCATTATCCCGAAGTGCTGTCATGTCTATACCGATCCAGCGGAATCTTGTCGCCATTTCCTCTGCCGCCAAGCCGGAACTGCCACGTCCGCAGACAAAAACGCGTCTCGCCCATTTCAGTTCTGTCACGATCCGGTGAATCTGTCCTTCATCCAACAGACTGTAAATCTTGTTCAAAAGATTCTGATAGGTATCTAAAACCAGTCTGGACTGCTGCTGCCCCACAGCAGATTTTTCCACATAGGAATTACGAAATTCATACGCGAACTCCCGGTAACCGCCAAAACCACATTTTTTTGCAAAACGTGACAACGAGGCAACGTGGTCTGTGTTATTTTTTCCATGAGGAGCAGACACTAGTTCTGCCGACAGCCGCTCCGGTCTTGCCTGCTTTAAAAAGTAATCCGCGATATACCGCTCTGTCTCTGTATACTTTTCATAATTTGCTTCAATGATCGGAATGATCGACTTTGCATATTCGTCCATGTCTGTAGCATAGCCTCCTTGCAGTTTATTTTCAATCATTATACACTTTTTAGAAAGTATTTTCACTAAAATAGATCACTTTTTCCAATTTCCGTGCGAAAAAATCCGCCGTTTTTTATTCACAATGACGAATCCACGGGAATGTTCTTTCAAAGAGAATTTTCTTTTATGTAAGAAATCAGCTCGTCCACCTGCGCAAATGCAAGGACTGTCACCGGTCTGACGTCCAATAACTAACTGCCTCTTTCCGATTGTATTCTGCTTTTTATCGGTATAGCTCCTTCAATTCAATTAAACTGCGATTTTCCTGTTCCTCGCACGCAAACCCGGATTTTGAGAAAAATCAGTATTTATAACATTCCAATCCCGTCTGTTTTACCTGCACAATCTCATTCTCAATCATCTGCTCTGTCACAGGTTCTTTCCGGAATTTTGCTTCATAGAAAATATAGCCTTTGTCATCCTGCGTTACGATATCAAATTCTCCGTTCTTTTTTGCTACTGGATCATCATAATAATATTTTCCTATTTTTTCAAAAATTTCATCCATCAATCCCTTACGGTTTCTTCTGATGAGGTACTGCCTGCACACATCCTCAAAAACTTTTGGGACATATTTTGTTTCAAAATCTTCTGCAATATAGCGGTCATAAAAAATATCTGAATCCATGATATTCATGCGGGATGAATTTCTGAAAATATATTTATAGTAAAACAATGACAGGTTATCCGAAATAAAATATCCCGATTTTTTCCGATTATTTTCATCATTGATCGGTGTAATTTTGTCCACAACATCCATACGTATCAATTTGTCAAGTACATCCACAAGCGCAGGACCACTCGAAACATGTGACTGATCAAGAATGTCCTTGTATCTGGAAAAACCTTTTGCCAGCGCTTCAAACACTTCATTGGCATTTGTGATCTTTGATATTTCCGAGTTTAAATACATTGACACTTCGTTTTCCAGACGCGCTCCCGGTGATGCGATCAGATCTATGATGTTCTCTCTTACACTTTTCTTTCCATCGATCAGCCGGTTATAATAAGGGATTCCGCCGAACACACTGTAAATCCTCACTTTATCCTCATCCGAAAAATCAGGATAAAACAGTGCCGACTCATAGTAATCCATCGGTTTCAGATTCAGTGTAAGGTCAATCCTGCCATAGAGTGGATTCTGTTTTGCCAGAAGTTCTTTCATCGTATCTACATAGGAACCACAGATAATAAGCTTCATATTAGAACGGTCACGGTATTCATCGATCACAGACTGCAGCACACTGTCCAGTCCTTTTACATTTTCACGCAGATACGGGTATTCATCCAAAACAAGAATAAGTGGCTCTTTTTCCGACGTCCGAAATAAGAACCGAAGCAGGATCTCCATATCGGCAAATGCAGGCTTTGGAAAATCGAATGCTTCTCCTACCAGTTCAGAAAGGCTGTCTACATTATTCTGTTCCGTTGTCTGCTTGCATTCGTAATAAATACTTTTCAGTTCTGTTTCCTTGAGCACCTGCCTAATCAATTCACTTTTTCCGATCCTTCTTCGTCCATAGATCAGAGAGATCATCTGACCGTCTGTGCAAAACATGGAATTTAATTTTTTTCTTTCTGTTTCCCTGCCATAAAATTTCATAATCATGATACCCTGTCTTTCCTGCATCAGAAATTTTGCTATCCTAAAGTTCTCCAACAATAGAATGCTCGCTCTACAAACATTCTATTGTCATCAATTATAAAATAAGTATAATTATTATTTTTCGGAATGTCAATTTTTATTCGGTTGCAGCCGAGTCAGTTTTAACTGAGTAAAAATTTATTAAATATCCACCTTAAATAGACAATGCCCAAGTCATCACTTTTCCTATACAGCAGCATGAAATTTATATATAATAATCAGTGACAAGCTTTCACATTATATAATACATAGATTTCAGAGGTAAGCATGACACGTATAGCAATCGTCGAAGATGAAGAAAAATACTACCATATTCTAAAAGAATATATTCAGAAATACGCCGGAGAAAATTCCGAAGAGATTGAAGCCGTATGGTTTCAAAACGGAGTAGAATTTTTAGAAAAGTTTCACTCTGATTTTGACATTCTTCTGCTGGATATTGAAATGCCTGTTATGGACGGCATATCGGTAGCACGGGATGCCCGGAAAGTGGATGACTATATGATCATCATATTTATTACCAATATGGCTCAATATGCTATCCACGGATATGAGGTGAATGCGCTTGATTACGTGATAAAGCCAATTGCCTACTATCCTTTCTCAGTCAAATTAAGGAGAGCGATCCGAATGATCCGGGAAACAAGCGGCAACAGCCTGCTTCTTCCTTTTGATGGAGAAGAGCGCCGGATTCCAACAAAAGATATCCTTTATGTAGAAGTTCATTCACATACTATAGAATATTATACCTATTCTGGCATCTCACGCATTACAGGCACCTTAAAAATGGTAGAGCAAAATTTGAGTGACGACTATTTTGTCCGGTGCAACAGCTGTTACCTTGTCAACCTGCGTCATGTCACGGGTTTAAAAGATGATACCGTCATTGTAGAAGGACATTCCTTAAAAATCAGCCGTGCCAAAAAAAAAGAATTTATGAACCAGCTGTCAATATTTTACTCGGAGGCATTATAATGATCACAAATATTTTAAATTCCATTATTTTTCCCATAGAATTATTACTTGCATCATATATCTGTGCGGTAAGAATTAACAAGCGTTCTTATTGGGGACTTCGGATGGTTCTCTCCTTCTTTTTCGCATGCTTATTTATGGCAGCTGTGAACCGTTTGATTCCGGGAAATATGCTTATCAAAGGATCTATCGCGTTTTTAAGCACTACACTCCTCAGCGGATTGCTTTTATTCTGGATTTATAACATTACATTAAAGGACTCCATGTACTGTTGTATGATTGGGTATGCAATGCAGCATTTCGCCTCCTGTTTTTATATTTTAATGTCGGTCATATTATCCGGTAACGCGCCGGCTGGTCTTTGGATAAACCGCAATAATCTGCTGCTATATTTGATTGTTTACATTATTTCTTATGGTTCCCTATACCTGCTATTTACAAAGGATCTTCCAAAGGACGGCGAATATATCATAAATTTCAGTAATTCCGCTGAAGCTTTTATCTTAGTAATTCCAATTGCTCTTGTTTTATCTCTCATTGAAAAAGCAATCAATTCCGACCCACGGCAGATCCTGATCTGTCAGGTCTATGAAATGATTGCATGTGCACTTGTCCTCTGGGTACAATACTGGCAGAAGAAAGTGGTAAATCTGGAAGTCGAAATGACCGTGCAGGAAAGAATTTTTTCAGAACGCAGGAGACAGTTTGAACAGTCTATCTCAAATATCGATGTCATTAATCATAAGTGTCATGATCTGAAATACCAGATTCAGGCACTGAAATCAGAAGAACTGAGTGTGAATAAAAAAATGGCAATTGATGAGATCACAAACGCTGTAAATTTTTATGACGATTCTTTTCAGACTGATAATGAAATTTTAAACACCGCTCTTATGGAAAAAAGTATGGTCTGCCGCAGATACCATATCTCCTTTTCTGCGATTGTGGATGGCAAAAAGCTTGGATTTATGAATCCGATGGATCTGTATGTCATGCTTGGAAATGCACTTGATAACGCAATTGAAGCCGTCCGCAAAATCAAGGAAGAAGAAAAACGGGTAATCAGTATGCGTGTCTACGCCAAAGAA
>OGNM01001436.1_pt1 | contig 10394 bp, 9 predicted proteins | sample 1573441 | NCBI WGS metagenome assembly OGNM01 (sample SAMEA2581915, study PRJEB24529) | metagenome | biome: Human gut stool | place: China | collected 2011
ATGTTCCTTTCGGCTGGGCAGCATCTAAAGCCCCTTACGACTCAAATGACTGGTGTGTAAAATAAATTTTAAGGAGGTTTTTATGTCTTCAACAATGAACATTGCAATCGCTGTAAACAAAGCATACCTCAAATATGCATCCGTAATGCTCACCTCACTCTGCACACAGCAAAGTGAGAATTTGAATGTTTATGTATTACACCATGATCTTTCCCCGGAAGATCAGTCTGTTTTATCCTCATTACCGGATAAGTACCAAATTACAATTGAATATATTTTTGTACCGGACCATTTACTTCCACCAAAAGAAGTATTACGCGCTAATTCCTGGGGAATTGAAACCTATTTCCGGCTTTTACTGGTAGATCTGCTGCCAGCTGCTTTAGACCGGGCATTATACATTGATGTTGATATGATCATCAATAAATCACTTACTGATTTTTATTATTGTGATCTGGGGGATAAAAAACTTGCCGCATGCAGAGATTTTACCGGTACTCCGCCTTATAACGATTACCGTCAGGAATTATTTGCAGATATTCTTGCTGTTTCTCCTGATTTTCTTTATTTTAACGCAGGCATTACTCTGTTTCATCTAAATGCATTGCGCCCTGCTTACAATTTTGCATATTACATGGATATTGCAAAACAGCTTGACTATAAAATCCAGTTCCCGGATCAGGATCTTTTAAACTACTGTCACTGGAATGAAACGCTGTTTTTCAATGAAAATAAATATAATCTGTACGCAAGAAGAGCCTATACCGATCTTGGCTTAACTCTGCAAAATGTGAAAGACACTGTTCATGTCATCCACTATGCAACTTCGAAGCCATGGAACGGCAACTGTCTCCACTGTGATATCGAACAGTTATGGTGGGATTATGCAAAATTGACTCCGTTTTACAACGAGTTTTTAGAGCAAATGGTTTATGAAACCATAAACTCAACGGAAGTATTCCAATATGTAACCGCACTCCAACAGGAAAATAAGCAACTCTATCAGATCATCTCACAATATGATGCTCTTCTCCAAAAGAAGGGAATTATCGTTTAAAATATAGCGCATATCAGATACTGCTGATCTGATATGCGCTACCATAATTATTCTATTACCTTTCATCTATTTTTTCACAATCACTTTTTCCCCAAATTTTATCCATATAGCAATTTATTTTTTCAGTTGCCAGATTTGCGCCTTCCGCGTTCAAATGACTCCAGTCACAAAACAACTCGTCCGAAAATCCTTTATCATATGTTAAATCTAAAATATCAAAATTATATTTTTTTTGAAACTCATTGATAACATTATGAGTCCTTTTCTGCATTATGCTATCGATATTTCTTTTGAAGATATCTGGAAATGGTGGAAAATATAGTAATGCCTTTATATTATTCATTTTAAGATATGTTAAAAATGCTTCCAGGATTCCCTTGTTCTCAATAAATGTTTTCTCATATGGTTTCGAAAAAATACGCTTTATTTCCTCAATATCCTTTTCTCTATTTGAATCACACTCGACATATTGATCTGTGTTCGGTACAAGCTTCTTTTCCGGTTGAAAATTTTCAATATACTCAAGTTCACTATAATTATCAATCAATAAATCACCTAAAACATTCTTATATTCATCCCACATAATTAGCAATTTATCAAAGTCATGAAAATTATGAACATCTTTTATCATATCATATGAACTTAGCATTCGAATTTTTCCCCTTGATAAGGACAAATCATACCACAGCGCATAATCTGTCATTCCAATCACGCAATATTTTAAATGATTCCCAAATGTTTTATGTAGCCAAACAAATTTTTTGTAATCAACAAAAAGATCTTGAGATGGAGATGCGAGACAACATAAATTCCTGTCTAGCCGCTCCCAGTTTATCCCCACCTGCTCATAGCTTAAACCAGTCACTGCTCCTTTTATACATCGTTGCTTTTCTAATTTAACTCTCATATATGCTGCTTCCGGACTAATTCCCCAAAAACAAAAACGAATCAGGTCCCACCGAATTATTCTTCTATCCGTTTGAGCTATATTCTTTATCTCTCCACATACAATAAAATAATCTATATCATTTCTTTTGGGAAACATTTCACTCGGGAATGCATACCCCACAATATCACATACCTTATCATTGACATATTTTTGCGCATTCTGGCATTCTCCAATTTCCCCAATCAAAATAATTCGATATTTTTCTCTGTTATCTGTTTCTCCATATAATATTTCCCAGTATTGTGTTCCTAAACATATGATTTTTTTATAGTCAACACTCTCTTTATTCTCTATCTTATCTAAAACATCATTGATAATGACAAAATATCTATTTAGTGCAGGGCGATAAAAATCAATTGAGTTCTTCATTTCAACATTTTTTACCATCTCATTTAACAATGAATATTGTTCACGCTCATTACTATTTATAAAATTATCATAGAATCCTGAAATAAATTTTTTCTTGTTTTCATATTGTAAACTATTTAAACTCACCTCGCCCCACCTTTCCCCTATAATCGTATAGTCGACTTTCCAAGGCAATATCGTATTCTAGTCACTTACATTTTATTTTATGCGCGCTTTTACCATATACTGATAAACCTGAAAGTTAATCTCTGATGCAACACCAGGGATCTGCATTAATTGTCTGTATATTTCTTCATCTGTTTCTGAAAGAACGATATCCAGATGTTTTCCCTGCGTTTCAACTATTTCAAACCCGCAACACATAAACATCTTAAATATTTCCTGCAATGTAAAAAAATGAATATGTGTTCTATCTAATATTCCGGAATCCTCATAAGTAAAATTTCCCTTTAAAAGTTCCAACATCACACTATAATGCATAATATTAGGGATTGACGCAACAATAAATCCTGACGGTTTTAAATATTTTTTTAATTTATTTAATACTGCTTCGGGATCATGTAAATGTTCTAAAACATCTGGTAATAAAATATAATCAAACATGTTTTCCTCATAACAGTTAAGATCCATTGTTTCAATATTTCCCTGTATAATATTAGGAATATAATGTTTCGCATAAGAAGCTGCCATCGAATTCAACTCCACACCATATACATTACATGGCGCCAACGTGTCCCTCAAATACCCAAGGGTCGCCCCCATTCCACATCCCACTTCCAATATATTTATCTGTTGTTCATTTTTTCTTAAAAACGGCTGCAGTTCCATTCTAATTTGAGAATAATAGTTAATATCTATTTTCCATTTCTGCCGAAATACTTTTTCATTTTCCGTAAGAATCCTATAGTAATTATCTAAATTCTTCCCAAAACTTTTAGCGCTGAAATGAAATATAAACGAATTTTTACACACCAACAATTTATAATCATTTAACAACAATCTGAGCGATAAATCATCATCCTCATAATTTCCCGGAGAAAAACGCTCATCTAACAATCCTACCATATCTAATGCCTGCCTCTTTAACATCATGGCAAAACCCGCAAGCCGGATTCTGGATTCATAGGGAGAATCCATAGGAATATTGACCTTTCTGGCATATTGCTCGTATTCTTCTAACGATCCGAACTGTTCCTGTATTTGCTGATAATTACCTATTCTGCTACTCATGCTTCCTGTAGCACCAACTTTACAGTTTTCATATAAGCCCATTCTTAACCAAAATATCGAATTCGGAAAAACAATAGTATCATTATTCAGTAACAAAATATCATTATACGGCTCTGCCAGTTTTATGCCCTGATTACAGCCTGCTGGAAATCCTACATTCTGTTTATTACATATCAACAAAATATTATCCTGTTGCTGTAAATATTCTACAACTCCCTCCCCATCATCCTGATTTGTTGAAGCATTATCAATAACAATAATCTGATTCGAAACCGGTACTGTCTTTTTTAGACTTTCCAGACAAAGTTTCATTTCTCTACATGCATTATAAGATAAAATCACTATAGACAACTCTGGAATATTTACACCCTGCTGCACCAATTTATTTTTTTGTTCCAAAATTATATCCAGATCTTCATGATTTTCACAATAGAATTCCGCCTGTTCATAACACAAATATGCCTGTTGCAAATTAACATCCATATAATAGTTACCCAGTAAAAAAAATAATTCATAATTTTCCGGTTCAATCTGTATTCCCTTGCCTATTGCATGGAACATCTCCTGCCTGTATCCCATTTGATAACATGTTTCTGCCTCTAAAATTGCAAGTTCTCCATCATAATTACTGGATTTCTTTTTAATGTCAACAATCAGTTTATATGCATCTTCATAATCTGCCGTATTAATCTTTTCAATCACTTCTTCATACATAATCCTATCCTCCATATTCTCTATCATCTTCTTTCCCCAATATTTAACAAATTTACAATTGCAATACTTTTTCTAGTAGTTTCACAATAACCTCTGTAATCCCTAATTTTTCTGCATCTCGTAAAATAATTCCTACCCTGTGATTAAATGTATCTGTGGCTAGATAATCTGCTTTATATTTTGCAAGCAGCATGCAGCTTGCGATCAGATACTGCCCGGTATCTCCACCGGAAACTCCTGAAATGGAATACCGGGCATCCAGATAAATTTCATCTAAAAAAATTGCTTTGTATTTTTTCGCGACTCTGAGCGCAAAATCATAATCCTCCAGACATTTCAGTGATTCATCTAATCCACCTACTTCATCCACACACTCTCTTTTCAATAGCATTGTCGGCATTCCAACCATGTTATCCCACAAAAGCTGTGCATAAATATCTCCGCTTTTTCTGTCTGCAGGAATTTTCTCATCAGGAAGTGTCATTCCCCTTCCATCCCCCAGATCATATCGGAATTTATGATATACCATTCCTATGTCCGGATCAGCATGTAACATGGTATCCATTTGTGCCTCTAATTTCCCCTGACGCCACATATCATCACTGTCCTCAAATGCAAGGTAATCATACTTTGCCATCTGCATTCCAACATTTCTTGCTTTCGACTGCCCACTATTTTTTTCCATCCGATAATAGCGAACACGTTTATCTTCATAGGAATTTATCAACGTTTCCGTCTGATCTGTAGATCCGTCATCTATAACTAATAACTCAAATGTCTCATAATTCTGAGCTAATACACTCCCGATCGCATCTCCTAGTTTATCTGCCCGATTGTAGGTCGGTAATATAATACTGACCGGTTCTGCATGTTTCATGTACGTCATTATTTTACTCCTTTTTCATTCTCAAATTGTTTATTTGCTTTCCATTATTTTCTAATGCTTACTCTTGACCACTGCCATGCCTTAACATATACTTAACCTAACATCAAACAGAAAAGGATTACTCTTATGTCAAAAAAAATTTTAGTTGGACGTGGATTTTCTCAATACAATGTTCTTTGTCAGGCAACCGATGAGATTTGTCAAGGTTTTATAAATGCAGGATACCAAACTGAAGTGATTGATTTTCACTTACCTAATGCATATGAACAATTTCAAAAATGTCTTCATAACCCTGATAATTATTCTTTTTATTTTTCTATGCAAGCATTATACTGGGATGAAGAAAAAACAACTACATATCAGCTCCAAAATATAAAACGCATTGGCTGGATTGTAGACGATCCGATTTATCATGATGAACGATTATCCGGATCTACTGGAAAAAATGCTACAGCCCTGATTGTCCGTGACTCTCATGCAAATATTATCAAACATGATTATCCACACATTGATCATGTAGAAACTCTGTATCATGGCGGTTTTATCTGTTCTGATATCATACCTTATTGTAAACGCAAAATTAACGTGTTCTTTCCCGGCACATATACTCCCCTGACTGATGCCGAACAACGCATTGATGAAATCGACGGTATCTATCATCAGGTCGCTTTGGCGATAAAACCACGCATTACCGGAAGAAATCTGTCGCATTCATGGCGTGACGAATTAAAGGCTTATTTCTCATCTCTCCAAGTTGAAGTCTCGGAAAAAGAATTTCATGCATTAGAATACATAATGAGTCCTCTTGATTTTTATCAGCGTACTTTCATGCGCACATATATTATAGAAAGTTTACTAAAAAATAATATTGATGTCAGCGTTGTCGGATCTGGTTGGGACAAATATAACGGTCCCGGAAAAGAACACTTGCATATACTGTCCCATACCGGTATTGATATAAACGAAACTGTCAGATTAATGGGAAACTCTAAAATAGTTCTTAACAATACAAACATTACGGACGGTCTGCATGAACGCATTTTATCTGCCATGCTTGCCCAATCTGTCTGCGTAACAAACGGCTACACTTTACTTGACAATCTCTTTCAAGACGAGCAAGAGTTAATTACTTTTTCCCTTGATAATCTTGAAACATTACCAAATACTATCAAACATTTACTTGCCAACCCACAAAAATGTGAAATGATTGCCAAAAGAGGCTATCAGTCTGCACTACAATCCCATACATGGATTCATCGTGGGGAACAAATTATCAACTGGATATCCAGGCAAACTCCTTTTTCATATTAATCTTGCTTTTGTTTCCACAATTTTGAGCATTATGCAACATATTTTAAATCCGTTGTGTAATGCTCACTATACCAGTTATTTTATCCATTTTCTCTTATAACTTTTAAAATCTTATCTACACTGTTTTTGACTGTCATATTCTCCATAGCAACCTTTTTCCCATTTTGAGCAACCTCTTCTGCTTCATCCTGATGTTCTAAATAATATCTGATTTTCTTTGCAATATTTTGTGGATTATTTCGATCGTATAGAATCGCTGAAGATTCATCTTTTAAATACTTCTTTGTATATTCATTTTGATCCGATAAGCATATTGCACCATTTAATAATGCACTTGTTACCCTTTCATGGCTGCCATTTTTAAACCAGGGAAATACATTCAATACTATTTTGCTATTCCCTATGCAATCAAGTACTTCTTCATAGCTCATATTGTCTGATAAAATATTCAGACTATCTTTGTATTGATATTTTTCTTTAAAATCACTCCATCCACTTCCTGCTACCGTTATCTGCAAGCCTTCATCTAATAATGATTTAACAACACAAGTCCTGTAATACCTGCAAATATATGTATCCACATAACTGCCAAATACTTCCATGCACTCTGTTATTAGTTGTTTGTCTACAGTTTCACCCATTTGTTCCAAAACATTTTTCGTTGCCTGTACTACACTTATCTCATTGTTTTTTTTCAGTTCATTAATAGCTAAATCCGAGATTACTTTAACTGCACCTGTACGCCATTCTGTATTTTCATTTACAAACTTTTCTATATCCAAATACGAAGCCGGAAAAAATATTTCTATATTACGTTCTTTATATTTTTTTATTTTATCAGAGATACCTCCAAAATGCGGTAAATAGAATACATTGTGATAATCCATAACATCTTTTAAATACGTAACGTGTGTCTGATCCACGCACCCAATCCATAAATTATCCATATCTCTATGCATGATAAGACGTTCATTCAAAAGTACTGGATGATCAACTAGCCATGTCACATACTTGTCTGCCTGTACCTCAAAAGTCATATTGATCGCCTGACAGGAGATACAGATATCCCATTTCTGCTTTTTCCACTCGTCTAGCTCATCCCAGTTACATACTGTAACTATATATCCTCTATACTGCAACTCTGCTGCAATGCCCTCAAGCATATAAGAGAGAACTCCGTATTGGTTAATACCTTTTATTACCAAAATACTCTTCTGTTTGCAATCCATACTGTATTTATCCTCTACTTTTTCCTTCTTGCAATTATTGTAAAATCTTACAATTCATAACCCGCATAACAGCCCTTTCATTGCACTCTACTATAAGTGATTGGAATCATTCGTCTTTCTATAATCTTAAACAATTTCTCACATACAACAACTTGATTATCCACTCCAGCAACCTTATAAATTTTTATCAATTGCTCCAATACTTTCTTTTTATCAACTGTTGACCGAAGTATTAACTCCTCCAGTGTTTCATATGAAATTTGTTCTGCAGCTATTGCATCCCATAATTCCTGATACGATACTGGCTACAGTCCTAATTCCATTCGTCTCATCAGGAACCGGACAGACATATATTTTTCGTATATCTCCTGATAGTTCCAACATCCCATAAAAAAACTATTTTTTACACTTATAGTTTTTTCTTTTTCATAAATATCATACAATATACCAAGTGTTTCTATCTCACTGCTTTTTCTCCCCGTCTTCCGATAAGAATCTATAATCTGTCCTACCTGTTTCCATTCATGTGCAGCAATCAACGCTTTTATCTGATCCGCAAGCAGATCGCTCAAATCGTTCCATTCCTTATCATAGATAAACTCAAAGCCTCCGTCGGCATACAGATATTCCGGATATTCTTTCAGGCAAATTTTTCGTGCTTCATCATAATAAGTCAATTTTGCAAAGCTGCTGTCATGGATTACCCAGGGTGTTTCCTGATAAGGAACTAACACTTTATATCCTGCTCTTCGCATTTCAAAAGACTGTGATACATCATAAAAGTCAAAATGTGTAAACAGGTCCTCCCGCCACGGAATATCGTATTGTGTTGCTATCAAAAGACCATCTACCGCCTCAACGATCGTATCCTCTTTTTTCATATCCTTAGCACCATACATATAATATGCCATATCCGGATCCCGGCAATCCACCTTTCCAACATTCCAGGCACGATAAGTTACACCTGTTTTAGGCATACCATTGCCGCCAATCATTCCAATCATTCCAATCTGTTTATCCTTCTGAAACCGCTCTAACAGATATATTATAAATTTAGGCTCCCGAATAAACACATCCTGATGCAGATACACTTTATACTTTGCATCACTTGCGCGCATTCCTTCGTTGTACCCGGAAGTCAGGCTTTTCGCCTACTTGATGCTGATCGCATCAATCTCATACCCTTGCGGCACATGTAATTTACTTATAAAATGCATTGCCTCTGCCTCATACTGTGCATCATTTGTACACATGATGAAGCATATCTTTTTCTCGTTCATCTCTTATCCTCTTCCACTTATTCACCGTGACTATAACAAGCATATTTCATTGTCTCTATCTACAAATTTAAGCCCATATTTTTTCTTAATCTATCCATCACCATTTCCGGTTCCAGACAAGAAATGCGAACCAGTCCCCGTAACAGCTCCGGCTGCATATCATACTGTGCTACAACGCTTCTAAGCAGTTCTTCTGACTCTTTCTCCTGCAGAAACACGATTTCCCACAAGAGGAATTTCACCTGTTGTACAATAGCTATCAGATCCTCCAGATTGTCTGCAAGATCAAACAAAGTCCACGCTTCACCCGCATTCTTCTCTGCCTGGTAAATCTGTGTAAAAATAACAATCCATGCATACGACGTGTTCCGTTTGGCAACATTTTCTGTCATTGTATCATCGACAAGCTTTTCAATCAGTCCATAGCTTTCCGCGCTATGCATCTGCAGGAGTTTATTAAATATCTCTATTTTTCTGGCAATCAGAGCATCATACTGCGCATGCCATTCCCGCTCATCCTGCGCTAGAAGCTTTGCATAAGCTTCTGAGCCTTTATCAATTTCCGGTTCTCTCTGCATCCCCATGTTTCGTTCTATATCCCTTCTGTATTTTATCCTTCATCTTCTTTCACTTTATCTATATAACACCAGAATGTCAATTAAAACCTGTCATTCTCCATACATGTATCAAAAAGTATCCCAAAGGCGCGGTTATGCTTGACACCTCCCGCAATCCCATCCATAATGAAACTATCATTTAAACGGAGCGTACAAAACATGCCAAATCTATCTATTTGCATCATTACAAAAAATGAATGCGATAATTTAAAAATATGCCTAGAACGAATCAAAGCTCTCGGCTGTGAGATTGTTGTTGTGGACACTGGTTCCTCAGATAACTCCAAGAAGATTGCTTCTGCAGTTACCCCATGTGTGTATGATTTTGTATGGTGTGATGATTTTTCTGCTGCCCGAAACTTTGCATTCTCTAAGGGCACGGGAGACTATCTATTCTGGATGGATGCAGATGATGTATTGCCTCCGGAAAGTCAACAGCGATTTTTAGAGCGAAAACCATACTTTCAGGCAGACATGATTGTAATGCCCTATTATGCAGCGTTGGACGGACAAAATCAACCGCTCTTTACCTTTGAACGAGAACGCCTGATGCGGCGAACCGCAAACTATCAATGGGAATGGGCGGTGCACGAAGTCATTCCGATTCGGGGAACAGTTCAGCGAGAAGACATCCCCATCTGGCACAAAAAACAAAAGCCACGGGATGCAGACCGAAACTTGCAAATCTATCAAAAGCAAATTGCTGCTGGCATTCCGTTTTCTCCACGGGAACAATATTACTATGCACGGGA